>ULQQ01028615.1_pt1 | contig 150728 bp, 121 predicted proteins | sample 1954621 | NCBI WGS metagenome assembly ULQQ01 (sample SAMEA4835659, study PRJEB28245) | human gut metagenome | biome: gut microbiome; material: fecal sample | place: Denmark | collected 2008
ATGTTACAGTGGGAGACTAAAAATGCCTTAGTAGTAAGAATTTCCCTTTTACTACCATTTTTACTACTAACAGGTAGTAACAACTTGCAGGGTTCTGCCCTAATTTGCCACAATCTGTAATTTCAGAGCAAACTAAAAGAATCCCAGAAACCCTAGCAAAACAAGGGAATTCCGGGGCAAAACAAGGAGAAACAAAACTATGATTAAAGTATTATTCATTTGCCACGGCAACATCTGCCGTTCCCCAATGTCAGAATTCGTATTAAAAGACATGGTGGAACAGCGTGGCTTGACAGAACAATTTGAAATCGCTTCGGCGGCGACCAGCACAGAGGAAATCTGGAACGGCAAAGGAAATCCAATCTATCCGCCGGCGCAGGCAGAACTAAAAAAGCATGGGATTGGAAAGACCGCATACACCAACTTTGCGGGCAAGCGCGCCAGACAGGTGACAAAAGAAGATTATCATCACTATGACTACCTGCTTTGTGCGGATACCAACAACATCCGTAACACAGAGCGTATCACAGGCGCGGATACCGAAGGAAAAATTCATCTGTTGTTAGATTATGCAGACGAACTTCAAGAGGGGAGTCAGCTTCAGACTAAAAATAAAAGCAGCAATTCAATCAGCCAGACAATCAGCCGCCGCGGCAAATCAATCGCAGACCCGTGGTATTCCGGGGATTTTACACAGACATGGAATGATGTGGTGGCAGGGTGTACAGGTTTTTTAAATTATCTTAAAAACGTGCATAAGATATAAAAGCGGCATCAGTTTCTGCGCGCCTGCCGGAATTTGGACGGTGTCATATGATATTCGCGCAGGAATAAGCGGTTAAAATAAGATACATTTTCAAAACCGCATTCCAGGGAAATCGCAAGAATGTCATCATCTGATGCACACAGCAGGTGCGCGGCACGGATTAGGCGGTATTCATTCAAGTAAGCAATAAAGGGCTTTCCCATATACAGCTTGAAAAATTTCATGAAATGGGAGCTGCTGAAACCGCAGACTGCCGCAATCTGCTCAATACTGATTTTTTGTGGGTAGTAATTTGCAATATAATCGGTAATCAGGCACAGCTTTTCCTTCGTATTTTCTTTAAAATAACCGTTTTTCCGGGAGGAAACAGCACTGTTTTTTTGCTGCGGTAAATCACATGTTGTAATTTCACGCATTTTATCCGGTGCAAGAATCTCTGATTCCAGAATAAAAAACAACTGATACAGCCAGCCTTTAATGCCGAGATAATACCCGGCAGGATAGGTGGTGCGCAAATCGTCAATCCGGTCAAGGCAGATTTGAACAGCGCGGTGCGCTTTCGGAACCCGGTCTATTAAAACCGGAAAATCTTCGGGGAAATTTTGCAGGCGGTGAAAAAAGTTAAAAGACATCGTATCCCCTTCTTTTGGGATTAACATCTGCATATCAAAAATGATATTTTCGTATGAAAATGCTTCCGATTCATACTGCGCAATGGAATGAAGTCTGCCCGGCAGAATAAAGACAATGCTGTCTTTGACAACCGGGTAGGAAATACCATCGACATTGACCATTCCCCTGCCGCTCTTTACATAAATAATTTCCGTTTCACGGTGCCAGTGCATCGGCACACACGGAAAATCCAGCGGAATCGAGCAAGGATAAGTATTATAGGAAAAATCCGTATCATAGTGTTTTTTCGTTTCTTCGTAATTTTCATATTCTAATATGTGCATAGCCCCTCCAATCCGCAGATTTACTGCACAAACGCCAATTTCATATATTTTGTATATCATGATATGATGTTGGGGTCAAAAGCCTCAACTATGATATCTATGGATTGTTCCGTGCTAAACATGTGCCACTGGCACATAGCACCCGCCTATGAGCAAGCTCATGTGGGTTCAGATATTTTGACCCTGGTATCATGATATAAAAGTATGATAGTATTGTATTATTTTAAGCGGTAATTATGCAAGATAAAAAAACTTAGAAATATATAATAATAATCAGAATTATCGAAAAATAATCAGAAATAAAAATAGGAGTGGAGAGAAGTATGAGCATAGCAGAAATTTGTAACAAAATGTATGGAAAGACCATCAGAGAGTGCAGTAACGAACAGGTCTATACGGCACTGCTGGCACTGGTAAAGAAAGTCACGGAAGAAAGAAAAGAAGCGCAGGAGCGGCAGGAAAAAGAAAACGGCAAGAAAGTGTATTACATTTCCGCAGAATTTCTGATTGGAAAGCTGCTGTCAAACAACCTGATTAATCTGGGGCTGTATGAGCAGATTTCGCAGGAATTAGAGGAAAATGGAAAGAATATTGCACAAATCGAAGAAGCCGAGCCGGAGCCGTCACTTGGAAATGGCGGACTGGGACGGCTGGCAGCGTGCTTTTTGGATTCCATTGCCACATTAAACTTAAACGGGGACGGCATTGGCATCAACTATCATCTGGGGCTGTTTCGTCAGGTGTTTGCACAGAATAAGCAGACAGAACAGCCGGATTACTGGATTCAAAAGGAAAGCTGGCTGACAAAGACGGAGGTGCAGTACCCGGTACAGTTTGGCAAATTGTCCGTCATGTCGAGAATGTATGACATTGATGTGACAGGTTACGAGGGCAGGGTCAACAAACTGCATTTATTTGATATCGACACGGTTGATGAAAAAATACCAATGCACGACGGCATTGATTTTGATAAAAATGCGATTGAGAAGAATCTCACGCTCTTTTTGTACCCGGACGACAGCGACAGAGCCGGACAGTTATTGCGCATTTACCAGCAGTATTTTATGGTAAGCAACGCCGCACAGTTGATTCTTTCAGAGTGCCGCAGGAAATGTGAAAAAGCGGGAAAGACGTTAAAGAATCTGAATGAATTTGCGGTGATTCAGATTAATGATACGCACCCGACAATGGTTATTCCTGAATTAATCCGTATTTTGACAACGCAGAAAGACATTGACGGCAGTGTGATGACGATGCAGGAGGCGGCAGAGGTGGTGACAAAGACGTGTGCATACACAAATCACACGATTCTTGCAGAAGCACTCGAAACATGGCCGCTGGACTATCTTGAGGAGGTTGTGCCGCAGTTAGTTCCGATTATCCGTTATCTTGATGAAAATGTACGCGCCCGTTATACGGATTCTTCCGTTTACATTATTGACGAAAACGACCGCGTGCATATGGCACATATTGATATTCATTATGGTTTCAGTGTAAATGGGGTGGCAAAGCTGCATACGGAGATTTTGATGCAGGAAGAACTGAAATCTTTTTACCGCATTTATCCTGAAAAATTTAACAATAAAACCAACGGCATTACGTTCAGAAGGTGGTTACTGCACTGCAATCAGGCACTGACCGCCTATATTGAAGAACTGATTGGTGCAGATTTTAAAAAGGAAGCAGGGGAACTTTCACAGCTTATAAAATATGCAGATGATGAAAATGTGATTGCGCGCATGCTTGAAATTAAGGCGGAAAATAAGAAACGTCTTGCTGCATATATGCAGGAAAAATGCGGTGTAAAAATCAATCCGCAGTCGGTCTTTGACATTCAGGTAAAGCGCCTGCATGAGTACAAGCGCCAGCAGATGAACGCACTGTATGTCATTTACAAATATTTTGAGATTAAGGCCGGAAATATTCCGGATACTCCGGTTACGGTTATTTTCGGTGCGAAGGCGGCAAAAGCGTATACGATTGCAAAAGATATTATTCACTTAATTTTGTGCCTGGGTGAATTGATTGCAAATGACCCGGATGTCAGTCCATATTTAAAGGTTGTCATGGTGGAAAATTATAATGTGACGATGGCGGAAAAGCTGATTCCGGCGTGCGACATTTCAGAGCAGATTTCGCTGGCTTCCAAGGAAGCTTCCGGAACGGGCAATATGAAATTTATGTTAAACGGTGCACTGACACTCGGAACATTTGACGGTGCAAATGTCGAGATTGCACAGCTTGTCGGCAAAGACAATATCTATACCTTTGGTGCATCCAGTGACGAAGTCATCGCGCATTACAAAAATGCCGATTACTGTGCAAAGGACCTTTATGAAAAGGATGAAATGATAAAAAAATGTGTTGATTTTATCGTTTCAGATGAGTTAAAGCAGTATGGTGATGAAGAAAACTTATCCCGTCTGTACCATGAAATTATTAGCAAAGACTGGTTCATGACACTGTTGGATTTCAAGGAATATATAAAGGTAAAAGAACAGGCGCTTGCAGACTACAAAGACAGAGCCGCATGGGGCAGAAAAATGCTGATAAACACCGCGATGGCAGGCTTCTTCTCCTCCGACCGCACCATCCGCCAGTACAACACCGATATCTGGAAACTGTAAGCCGGGCAAAAAGTAAACAGGCGGCAAAAAACACAAACCCTTTCCGTCCCCGCCAAGGCGAAATCACCCACAATCTTTTCGCCCGCCCCCGCCAAGGCAAAAAACACCCTCACTTTACGTCAAACAGCGTGTGTAAAGTGAGGGTGTTTTTTTGCCTCCACAGCGTGTGGAAAATGCGGGTTGTTTTTTTGCCTCCCACAGCGTGTGGAAAGTGAACGTATTTTTTTGCCTCCTACAGCATCACTCCGGAATTTTCCTTACTCCGTTCCATATAGTGATTGAGCTGTTCAAACGGCTTGCGAAGGACAAGACCGATGAGAATGGCAATGATAATATAGATAAAGAGTCTGCCGATACATTCCCAGTAATAATTGCCGTACATGCCGCCAATCGTTTCGCGCAGGGCATCCATGGCATATGGGAACGGCAGGTAGCGGTAAATCATCCGGTAAACCTTTGGCAGGACGTCAATCGGGAACGTACCGCCGCTTCCGGCAACCTGGACTACCATGAAAATAATTGCAAGGGCTTCACCGATATTGCCAAAGGCAACCGTCAGTGCATACATAAAAATCGTAAAGACCAGGCTGGTGACAGAACATGCAAACCAGTATAAAACCGGGTGCGGACACTGAATCTGGATATAAAACAGATTTCCAAGTACAATCAGAAGTGTCTGCAACTGCCCGATACAGTAAAATGTCAGGTATCGTCCGAAAAATTTCTGATACGGCTTTACACCGGCCGGCAGGTGTTTGGATTTTTTTACCTGTGTATGAATGATAGCCACCATAATCAGACCGCCGACCCAGATGGAAAGGACCGTGTAAAACGGTGAAACGGCAGAACCATAAGCTGAAATTTCATAAATCTTTTTGGTCGTAATTTCTACCGGTGAGGCAATAAAGTCTGCCAGTGTCTGCGGGTCACTGCCTAAAATCTCATTCACAAAATCATATTCCGGGTCGGAAGCGATTTTATTGAGTAATTCAATAGAATCGGAAAGCTTAGTCATCAGCGCATTTAAAGTCTGCTGTGTCCGTGTCAGATTTTCCTGTCCCTGTGTAATCGCATCCGTAAAGGTGTTCATGTCGCCGTCCATATCCTGATATAAAGAAGAAATGGAAGACATTACACTGCGGATAGAGGATACATTTTCCGAAAGTGAAGCGGAAACCTCTGACAGGGAAGAAACTGAATTGGCATCCAGAAGCTTTTGCAGGGCGGCAAGTTCTCCTGCCTGTGTATCCAGTGTTTCCGGTAAATCCGATGAAGAACTGCGCGCAAGAGAGGAAACATCGGAAGAAATCTGTGTAATGGAAATCAGGGAATCTAACATCACATTGTATGTCTGCAATTCATTGTAGGCATCGGTCAGTTTACCGGATATGACATCAATGAGTGAATTCTCTGTGGTATCATCCAGTGTCAGACTGTCAAAATCCACGGTGATAGCAGCGGAGCTGGCGCTTACAAGACTTTTTGTTAAAGTGTTCACAAAGGTGGAATTAGTCTGGGACTGAACTGCTTTTTTTGCCTTATCCGTAATTTTCGGCGCAATGGCATTTTTCTTCTGATTACAGTAATACTGAATCTGCGGATGTTCTAGGGAATCCGAAAGAAAACTTACCATATCGCTTGTAAAGTCAGACGGTAGAACCAGTGCGGCATAGTAGTCGCCGCTGTACACGCCGTCAATGGCTTCCTGCGTGGAATCCGTAAACACCCAGCCGATGGTTGTATTGGCTTTTAAATTAGAAATAATCTGGTCGCCGATATTTACAGTCACACCGTCAATAGTTACACCCGGATCATCAGACGCCACAGCAACCTTGATGCGGGAAGTGGAGTCTGTTCCGTATGGGTCCCAGTTTGACAGAGTGTTAAACCACGCATACAGGGATGGAATGACGGTAAGACCAATCAGTACAACAATGGCGACCACATTGGTACTGATACGTTTGAGGTCCTGTATAAAAACAAGAAAAATATTTTTCATAGTTTAATCTCCTTTGCAGCAGTGATAATAGACTGTAAGTTGTTATTGAGACGGGATGGTAAATCCTGTACAAGGTAGTCGTGTTCCTCTTTCAAATCCAGTCCGAGCTGTTTTAATTTTTTTTGCATCTGGTCATCAATGTAAGCGACCGTTACCAGATATGCAGAAATTAAAAAGAGTGAAATTACCCATAATAAAAGATACACAACCTTTGAACTCTCCATATGCAGCAGCAAAATAAGGAAAATCATCGGGATAATGGCAATACACCAGAGTCCCGCCTTAATACGCTTCTGATTGCGTTCATGCAGTGTATGGCTGAATTCCTGAATCTGCATTAAAGTCGCGTTAAAATCTTCATCACGTCCGTTCTTAGACGAAGACACGTCCGTAAAATCCGTATCCGGTGAACCGGAATCGGACAGGCTTCTGGCTGAAGTCCGTGCTATGGGTGTTGCCAGAAGGTCATCTGCCACAGGGCTGTTTTTTAAAGTCATAGTTCTACCTCACTAACAAATATGTATTGATTACATCATTTTGGTTTCTTTCATCTTTTCCTCAAAGAAATGATTGAGCGGAATGAAAGGTTTGCGGATTACCAGTCCGAGTAAAAGGGAAGCTGCGGCAAAAATCAGCAGTTTTCCCATATAAATAAAGTAGTTCATTTCATACATGCCGCTGATGGCTTCGCGCATGGCGTTAATCGCATACGGGAACGGGAAGTACAGGTATACGTTCTGGAAAAACTGCGGCAGCAGTTCAATCGGGAATGTACCGCTCGAACCGGCAATCTGGATAACAACCATAACAACGGCAATGGTCTTTCCGACATCGCCAAAGGAAAGTGTCAGCGTGTAAATCAGCAGGACAAATACAAAGCTTGCGACAGAAGCCGTCAAAATGAGCAGTCCCGGATGTTCACAGGAAACTTTTAATAAATATAAATCGCCGAGTACAATAATCAGGCTCTGAATCTGTCCCATCACAAAGAATAAAAGGAATCTGCCCAGATACAGTTCGTGCGGTTTTGCCATCAGTTCCATCTTCGGATTATTGTCAACGTGTACTTTCATCAGTGCCACGAGTACGATACCGCCGACCCACAGCGCCAGTGCTGTGTAAAACGGTGTAACTGCCGTACCGTAGTTGACTGCCGGGTAGACATCAATCTGTTCAACTTCCACAGGTGTTGCAATAAATTCGGCATAGGAGGCCGCATCGGCATGTAATAACTGTGAAAGCGTCTGATAAGCCGAAGAATCCGTAATATTATTTAAGGAAGTCAAAATCAGCTGGATTTTATCGGACATGCCCGAAATAATCGTTCCGGTATCGCCAAGGGTCTGGTTTGCCGTCAGGGCGATTTTGCTGGTTCCGAGTAAAATCTGTTCTAAGCTGTTTAGCTGGCTGCCTGAATTTTCAAGTGATTTATAGGCAGAATCCGCAGCTGCGTTCACGGTGATTTTTAATGAATTTAAACCGGATGAAGCAATGGTGTGATACTTCTGCTGGGTCTGTGTCATTTTATCAAGGCAGGAGGATAACAGGGTATGCAGCACCTCTGCCTTTGCAGCGGCAATTTCAGGTGTTTCCTTTACAATCGAAGAAGTCTGGTCAATCAGATTCTTTGCAAGGTCCTGTAAAGTAGAAATTGCTTCAAGTTGTCCGCGGATATGTGCAATAATGTTATGGTCAATATATTCCAGATCATCTAATTTGTTTAAAAGGTCATCCAGTTTATGATTCTGCTCAAGCAGGGAGTTTAAGCCGTCTAATGCGGCAGAAAGTGCATCGGATGCCCCTTGTGTATCGCTTGTGATTTTATTCTGTGCCGTGTCTAAATGCTTCTGCACCTGCTCAGAAATGGTTTCCATGGCGGCAAGTGTTGTGTCAAGCTGGTCGGTCATGTTATCGACAGAGCGGGACAGTGCAGACTGTGTCAGCTTTGTTGTATCTTTTGAATTTTCTAAAATATCCTGTAATTCCGGAATCAATGCACTCATGGACTCCAGATTTTCCGATAAAGAAGCATTGCCGTTCTGGAAGGTGGCAATGGTATCGGCGTAACCGGACAGATTATCCTGAATGGTCTTCATATCGTCAATCAGCTTATCAGAAATAGAAGAATCCTTCTGGGTAATGCTTTCAAGACCGCTTAATGCCGTCTGTGCGGCAACGTTAATAAATTCTGTGTTAATCGTCTGCTGCAGTGTAGAGCTTGCCGTGTCGGTAATCTTTGTGGCAACGGCATTTTTCTTTGAATTTTCGTAATAAGTCACGCTTGGGTGATTCATGCCGTTGTCTAAAAAGTCAAACAGGCTGCGGCTGAAATCATCACCGATAATAATAGCCGCATAATAGCTGCCGTCATAGACGCCTTTTAAAGCAGCATCTGTATCCTGTGGAAAAACCCAGCCGACACCGGTATTGTCATGGAGCTGCTCCACAACCTGATTTCCCATATTGACAGGGTCGCTTCCCTTTGAAGAAAATCCACTGTCTTCAGATACAACAGCAACCTTTAAGGAAGATGTGTTGGCATACGGGTCCCAGTTGGAATAAATGTTAAACCACGCATACAGGGACGGAATAATACACAATCCGCCCGCAATCACCAAAGCGAATAAATTGCGGCTAAGACCGGTAACGTCTTTGCGGAATATATGTAAGATATGTTTCATAAAGACCTCATTTCTGTGTCTGATATACAGCACACTGTTATCATCGGGAAGTGCGCAAAGGCACTTCTATAGCGACATTATAGTATATTGGCAGTTCAAAAGCCAGTTATTTTTTACATTAAATGGAAGGTGTGGTATACTGGCTATATAGTAAATGGACAGAATGGGGAATGGTATGTATACAATTTTAATAGTGGATGATGAAAAGATTGAACGTAACGGAATCAAATTTCTGTTAAAGAAGCAGGCAGAGCCGTTTGAAATCTATGAAGCACCAAACGGCAAAGCAGCACTCGAGCAGCTTTGTTCAATGCGCAATCAGGGGAAAAAGATAGATATATTGCTGACCGATGTAAAAATGCCGTTTATGGACGGCATAGAACTTATTGGAGCAGCCAAAGAAGAGGGGTTTACATTAAAAACAATTATATTCAGCGGGTATAATGAATTTGAGTATGCCAAGCTGGCAGTGCGTCTTGGCGTATCGGACTACATTTTAAAGCCGGTCAATCCACAGGAATTTGCACAGACCATAGAGAAGGTTACAGGGGAACTGCAAAAGCAGTATGTTGAAAATGAACAACGTCTGCAGCAGAGCAGCTATATGCGGGAATATCTTTTATATACCTTATTTAATGGGGGCGGTGCAGAACAGGTGCATACATTGGCAGGAAATCTTGCGGGAGAAAATTTCTGGAATCACTTCCACCGGATTGTATTTCTTGAGTTTGACCGAGAATTTTTTGGGAAAAAAGCGCTTGATTTTCAGGCGGAGATACTTGAAGAAAATATGAGTGAAGAATATCAGTATTTAAACTTAAACCCGCAGCAGGCAGTGCTTTTATTAAATGCCAGTCCGCATTACATGACCCTGCAGCAGACAGCACAAAAGCTGCATGATGCCGTTTTCAAAAAATACGGCGAACACTGTCATTTTGCAATTTCAGGCGAAATTGACGATTATGAAAAAATACCGCAGACAATGGATATGCTTGAAGCCCTGATGGAAAATAAGTTTTACCGCCCTGATGTGTATGTATATTCCGAGGACATCAGCGGGGAAACGCCGGTGCTGGTGCAGATTGATGACGACACGCTCATGAAACAGATGAAACAGGATATTAAGATGAAAGATATCCGGGCGCTCCGGGAGCATTTTGACAGAATGTGTGCCAAGTACCGCAAAAAATCATATTTTTCACAGATTTATATTAAATTTATTTTTTCTAATCTGTTAAAAGATTTCTATCAGAATCTGCCTGAGACGCGGGAAGAGGAATTTAATAAGGAAATTGATACATTATATAAGTCCGGGGATTTTAACTGTATTGTGTCGATTGTCAACAGCCATATTGATAAGCTGGAAGTGGCATTTGCAAAAAATCCGCAGACACAGCATAAAGAAATTGAAACAGTCAAAAAGTACATTTATACGCATTTCGGGGATGAACTGGGCGTAGAACAGCTTGCAGACATTGTGTATCTGGCACCGAGTTATTTAAGTACGGTTTTTAAAAAAGAAACCGGACAGAATTTAAGTAAATTTATCAAGCAGTACCGCATGGAAAAGGCAAAGGATATGCTTGAAAATACAAATATGAAAATTGTAAATATCAGCGAAGCGTGCGGTTATCAGAATGTTTCGTACTTCTGCCAGAGTTTCCGTGAGTGCTATGGGGTGAGTCCTCAGAAATTCAGAAATGGAATTTAAGATGAATATAAAAAATATGAAGTTGAAATACAGGCTGGCAGGGATTTACCTGCTCACGGCAGTACTGCCGGTTATTGTGCTGTTTACATTTTCCTACGGGCAGATGAAGCATATTTTAATTGAGCGCGATACGAAAAGTATCCAGAATTTTGTCAATCAGGCGGGAGCGGGCATTGATGCCCAGTTAGAGGTGTATAACAACCTGTCCAATTACATCACCTTTAATGAAACGATTTCGCGGGTTGTCAGCTACGACTATAAAAGCGATTATGAAATGTACGACCAGCTTGTGCTGTTGTTTGACCCGATGCTATCGTCGCTTAAATATTTCCACGAAGACGTGAAACAGGTGACGATTTACGCTGAAGGCACGGTAAAGCACGATACCACGCTTGCACCGCTGTCAGAAATAGAAGCTGCACCGTGGTTTGATACGTCAAAGGAACATACAACGATTCAGTGGTTTGCGGACAGCTCGGCGCACACGCTGTCATCGGCACGAAAAATGTCACTGCTTTATCAGAAGAATAAACTCGGCATTTTATACATTTCAGTGGATTATGATAAGGTGTTTGAAGCACTTGAAGAAAATACGCAGAAAAACTACGGGATTTATATTGTCGATTCTGCGGGCAGCGAGGTGTACGAATTCCACAGCTTTACCGGTGAAAATGTGGATAAGGCGTTAAATTTTGCAGACTTTTGTGGAATACGGGACGGCAGCGGCGATTACACGGTTATCAGTACACCGCTTGCGACAACGGACTGGACGATTTATATGTATGAACCGACAGAATTGATTATCCAGTCGGCAAAGCCGATGATGCGCATGATTTTTGTGGCAGTGACGGTGATTATAGCCGGTGCAGTGCTTGCACTGATATCGACCTCACGCTTTTTAATAGAGAGAATTGAGCTGTTACAGCACAATATGCAGAAGGTGGAGCAGGGCGATTTCACAGTACGTGTCCACAGTGACAGCAACGATGAAATCGGTGCATTAATTAACGGCTTTGATCATATGGTCAGCCGCATCAGCACCTTAATTACCGAGGTTTATGAGGGCAGAATCCATCAGAAGGAATATGAAATGCAGGCACTCCGGGCGCAGATAAATCCGCATTTTTTATACAATTCGCTGTCCCTGATTAACTGGAAAGCCATTGAGAGCGGGCAGGAGGACATCAGCCGGATTACACTTGAACTTTCCAATTATTACAGAACCTCATTAAACAAAGGAAGAAACACATTGACATTAGAGCAGGAATTAAGCAATGTACGCTCCTATCTGCAAATCCAGCAGCTTATGCATGACGGGGATTTTGATGTGGAAATAGATGTGGCAGCGGAAATTTTACAGTACGAATCCCTGAATCTGATTTTACAGCCGCTGGTTGAAAATGCGATTGATCACGGAATAGACTTAAAAACAGAGGGCAGAGGGCGGATTACAATCCGCGGCTGGCAGGAGCCTGCACAAAAGCCGCTCACACACCGGACAGATATGGAATCTGACACACAATCCGAAACGAAATCCGGTACAGAATCCCGTCGAGAACCAGATGTGGAATCCGGCACAGATTATCTGGTAGTATTGACGGTATCGGATAACGGTGTCGGCATGGATACGCAGACGGCGGCAGATTTTTTAACGGTGCAGTCCGGCGGATATGGTGCAAGAAATGTCAACGAGCGGTTAAAGCTGTATTACGGGGATCAGTATCCGTTAAAGGTGGACAGTAAACAGGGCGAAGGTACAACGATTACAATTACATTTCCGGCACGTGTCTATACCACACAGAAACAGGCTTAAAACGGCGGTAGACGGGTGTTTTGTAAAATGATTTTACAACTGTCTTGTCACCTGTAAAGAAACGTGATATAATTACCAACAAAAAATTTAGCACTTATACAGGAAAATGAGGTAAATGATGAACGCGGTAACAGAGGAAATTAAGCAACTGAAAAAAGAGAAAAATGCAGTCATTCTTGCACATTACTATGTGGAAGATGCCGTGCAGGAAATTGCAGATTACATCGGGGACTCGTACTACTTAAGCCGTCTTGCAACGGAAACAACAGCAGATGTCGTTGTTTTCTGCGGTGTGGGATTTATGGGTGAGAGCGCAAAGGTATTAAATCCGGGGAAAAAGGTTTTAATGCCGGATATGAGTGCGGACTGTCCGATGGCACATATGGCAGATATCGCAGGAATTGAAAAGCTTCGTGCAGAGTATGAAGATTTAGCGGTTGTCTGTTATATCAACTCCACGGCAGAGTTAAAAGCACACGCGGATGTATGTGTGACTTCCTCAAATGCGTTAAAGATTGTAAAGGCACTCCCGAATAAACACATCTTATTTATTCCGGATGACAATCTCGGACATTTTATTGCAGAGCAGGTGCCTGAGAAAGAATTTTTATACCAGAACGGACACTGTCCGGTTCATAAGGCAATTGCACCGGAAGCTGTCAAAAAGGCAAAACAGGAGCATCCGCAGGCACTTGTGCTTGCACACCCGGAATGTCTTCCGGAAGTGTCGGCACTGGCAGATTATGTAGGCAGTACCTCGGGTATTATTGATTATGCAACAAAAAGCGATGCAGAGGAATTTGTGATTTGTACGGAAACAGGTGTATTTTACGAGTTGAAAAAGAAAAATCCTGGGAAAAAGTTTTATCCGGCATCGGCTCATCAGATCTGCCCGGATATGAAAAAGATTACATTAGAGAAAGTACGGGATGTCTTAAAAAATGAGAGCAATGCCGTAACGGTGGAAAAAGAGTTAAGTGAAAAGTCAGGCCGTCCGCTTGAGAGAATGTTAGAGCTTGCAAAATAGCCGGAAAGAATGTGTCAAGATGAATGAGAATAAGGTAAAGTTACATATTAATACGGACATTGTGATTGTAGGAACGGGAGTCGGCGGCTTGTTTACCGCACTGAATCTGCCACGCGATAAGCAGATTGTGATGATTACAAAGGCGGATTTGGAAAGCAGTGATTCGTTTCTTGCACAGGGTGGAATTTGTGTATTAAAAAATGAAGATGATTACGACAGTTATTTTGAAGATACTATGCGTGCAGGACATTATGAAAACAGAAAAGAGTCTGTGGATATCATGATTCGTTCTTCACGTGAGATTATTGATGATCTAATCGGATACGGTGTAGATTTTGAGCGGGATGATAACGGACACTTGCGTTTTACAAGAGAAGGTGCCCATTCCACACCGAGAATCCTCTTCCATGAAGATATTACGGGAAAAGAGATTACAAGCAAGCTGCTTGCACAGGTGCAGAAGCTGCCGAATGTTACAATCCTTGAAAATACGGAAATGGTAGATATTGTTGAACAGGACAATGTATGCTACGGTATTGTATGCCGTGTATCAAAGGAAGCGATGCCGCATCTGATTACAATTTCGGCAAAGGATACCGTATGGGCATGCGGCGGTATCGGCGGTTTATACACACATTCCACGAATTTTCCGCATCTGACGGGTGATGCACTGGCACTGTCCCTGCGCCATCATATCAAACTGGAAAATATTGATTATATCCAGATTCATCCGACAACACTGTATTCCGAAAAGCCGGGAAGAAGATTTTTAATATCCGAATCAGTACGTGGGGAAGGCGCTATTTTATTAAATAGGAAAGGCGAGCGGTTTGTTGATGAACTGCTTCCAAGAGATGTGGTTGCACGGGCAATTTATGAGCAGATGGAAAAAGACGATATGCCGTATGTGCATCTGTCACTTGAAAATATAGATAAAAAGACGATTATGGAACATTTTCCGAATATTTATCAGCATTGTCTGGAAGAAGGCTATGACATCACAAAGGAAAGTATTCCGGTTGTACCGGCACAGCACTATTTTATGGGCGGTGTCCATGTAGACTGCAACAGCAAAACGTCTATGGAACAGTTATATGCAGTCGGTGAAGCAAGCTGTAACGGTGTGCATGGCGCAAACCGTCTGGCAAGCAATTCCCTGCTTGAAAGTCTGGTCTTTGCGAAACGTGCGGCAAAGCATATTACAGACGGCTTTGATATGGCAGAGAGTTGTCCGGAACTCGTGGAAGCGGCAGCACTCCGGAAGTACAACGGCTATGATGAATTGAAAAAACAGTACAAGACAGAAATTTTTGAAGAAATTGAAAGGGAGAAAAAGGTACATGAACAGTATATCAATGAAGTTAAATGCAGATAAATTAATTATGCAGGCACTGGAAGAAGATATTACAAGCGAAGATATTACGACAAATGCCGTAATGCGCCACCCGCAGCAGGGCGAGGTACAGCTTTTGTGCAAGCAGGACGGTGTGATTGCGGGCTTGGACGTATTTAAAAGAGTGTTTGAGCTTTTAGACGAAACAACAGAAGTCGTATTTTACGTAAAGGACGGAGATGCTGTAAAAAAAGGTGATTTGCTTGCAGTCGTAAAGGGTGATATCCGTGTCCTGCTTTCAGGAGAACGCACTGCCTTAAATTACTTACAGAGAATGAGTGGTATCGCAACGTATACCCGCTCGATAGCCGATTTGTTAAAGGGCAGTAAAACAAAGCTGCTTGATACAAGAAAGACAACACCGAACAACCGCATTTTTGAAAAATATGCCGTAAAGGTCGGCGGCGGCTATAATCACCGTTACAACTTATCGGACGGTGTTTTGTTAAAGGATAACCACATCGGAGCCGCAGGCGGTGTCAAAGAAGCCGTAACTATGGCAAAGGAATATGCGCCGTTTGTCAGAAAGATTGAAGTGGAAGTCGAAAATCTGGATATGGTACGCGAAGCGGTAGAAGCGGGCGCAGATATTATCATGCTGGATAATATGACACCGGAAATGATGAAAGAAGCAGTCCGTATTATTGACGGCAGGGCAGAAACAGAGTGTTCCGGCAACGTTACGTTAGAAAACGTGACACGTCTGACAGATATCGGCGTGGATTATATTTCAAGCGGTGCGCTGACCCATTCCGCTCCGATTTTGGACGTTTCTTTAAAAAATTTACATGCAGTATAAAAAAACTTTCCAAAATAAAGAAAATCAGTAAAAAAATAGCTTTATTGCTTTAATTGGATAAATAATCTGCTTTTCTTTTCTATAATAGTGTGTTAATATAATAACGCACTAAATTTTTGGAGGTTTCTAATGAAGAAAGACGAATTTAAGCCGTATATCCCGGCTGACAAAATTACGCCTGAGTTTACAGTGACATCTGTCATTATGGGTGTCCTTCTGGCAATTATTTTCGGCGCAGCCAATGCGTATCTTGGCCTGCGTGTCGGAATGACTGTATCTGCTTCTATCCCGGCAGCAGTTATTTCCATGGGCGTTATCCGCGTCATTATGAAAAAGGATTCAATCCTTGAAAGTAACATGGTACAGACAATCGGTTCTGCCGGTGAATCCCTGGCAGCGGGAGCAATCTTTACACTTCCTGTATTGTTTTTATGGTCAAAGGAAGGTATTACAGAGGCTCCAAGCCTGATTACCATTTCATTAATCGCATTATTCGGCGGTATCTTAGGTGTGTTATTCATGGTGCCGTTAAGAAATGCACTGATTGTAAAAGAACATGGTGTGCTTCCGTATCCGGAAGGTACAGCCTGTGCAGAAGTTCTTTTAGCCGGTGAAGAAGGCGGTGCAAGTGCGAAGTCTGTATTTGCAGGTATGGGACTTGCTGCTTTATTTAAGTTTGTAGTCGATGGACTCAAAGTGATTCCAAGCGTTATTACAGTACCACTCAAGGCATTCAAGACAGAGCTTTCAGCAGAAGTATATCCGGCACTGCTTGGTGTAGGTTATATCTGTGGACCAAAGATCGCATCTTATATGTTTGCCGGCGGTTTAATCGGATGGTTTGTACTCATTCCGGCAATCATTACATTTGGCGGTTCCACAATCCTTTATCCGGGAACAAAGACGATTGCTGATATGTATGCTGCAGGCGGTGCTTCTGCAATCTGGAGCAGCTACATCCGATACATCGGTGCAGGTGCCGTTGCTGCGGGTGGTATCATCAGTTTAATTAAATCCCTTCCGTTAATTGTAAGAACATTTGCAGATGCAATTAAGGGCATGAAGGGTGCAGGAAACAGCAACAGCGCTGTTCGTACAGAAGTAGACCTTGATATGCGTGTAATCGGTATCGGTGTATTAATCATGATTATTGCAATCTGGCTGTTACCGGAAATTCCGGTATCTCCGCTCGGAGCAGTTATTATTGCATTATTCGGTTTCTTCTTTGCAACGGTTTCATCCAGAATGGTTGGTATCGTCGGAAGCAGTAACAATCCGGTATCCGGTATGGCAATTGCAACCCTGTTATTTTCTACACTCTGCTTAAAGGTGACAGGAGATACAGGTGTACACGGCATGAAGGGTGCTATTGCAATCGGTTCTGTTATCTGTATCATCGCAGCAATGGCCGGTGATACTTCACAGGATTTAAAGACAGGTTATATCCTTGGTGCAACCCCGAAGAAACAGCAGATCGGTGAATTAATCGGTGCAGTTGTTTCAGCAGTTACTATCGGAGGCGTTCTTGTATTACTGGATTCTGCATGGGGATTTGGTACAACAGAGCTTGCAGCACCACAGGCAACTTTAATGAAGATGATTATCGAAGGTGTTATGGAAGGAAATCTTCCTTGGGCGCTGGTATTCATCGGTGTATTTATTGCAATCGTTGTTGAAATTCTTGGAATTTCCGTACTTCCTGTAGCAATCGGTTTATATCTGCCACTGGAATTAAGCGCAACAATTATGATTGGTGGTGTTATCCGCTGGTTCGTTGACAAGAAGAAGGCTGATAGGGAAGAAAATAAAGATGCAAACAGTGGAATCTTATTCTGCTCTGGTATGATTGCCGGTGAGGGTCTTGTAGGTATCCTTCTTGCAATTCTCGCAGTTGTCAACGTAGCCGGTAAGATTGATTTATCAGGCAGCTTTACAACCGGAATTATTGGCGGCGTTGTATTAATGGTTGTTATGATTCTGTGCATCCTGAAGTTCTCACTTTGGAGTAAGAATGGCAAAGAAAACAAGTAAAAAAGATTTAAGAAATTATCTGGATTTTATACCGGTGCATCATGAGCAGTATTCCTATACGGTGTCAGATAATGGTGCAGTTACGGTTTACGTGGAAAATAAAGGCGTATTTAACAAAATTGCCCAGGTGGTTTTTAAAAAGCCGCGGATTTCCCAGATTCATCTGGATGAAATGGGGAATTTTATCTGGCCGTTAATGGACGGAAAGAATACGGTATACGATATTGCAGAACAGGTGAAAGCGCATTTTGGCGAAAAAGCAGAACCGCTTTACAACCGGCTGGTGCAGTATATGAGAAATCTGGAAAGCTACGGATTTATCCGTTTTAAAGAGTAATAGAAAGCGGCAGGCACATGGAATAGGGTGCCTGTCTTTTTTTATAAACGTCAATAAAAATCAACATGAATCTAAAATATCTGATATTTTAAAAAATTCCAACACCTAATATAATAAAACTATCAAAAATGTTTCTGCTGTTTTAAAGGAAAACAGCAGGGGAATGGAGGGTTTTATGAAAAAAAGAAGAATGACAGCCGCATTTTTAGCAGCGGCACTTGGGGTAACAGCATTGACAGGCTGTGGAGGCACAGGCGGCAGTACCGATACGGGGAAAAGCACAGAGGCTGAAAAAATCAGTACAACGATTACCGTATGGGGCTGCGCAGAAGATCAGGCAGACGAGAATGGCAAATGGCTTCAGACGATGTGTGAAAAATTCAACACAGAACATCCGGAATGGGATCTTACATTTGAATACGGTGTCTGCTCCGAACAGGATGCCGGAAAGACCGTTCCGCAGGATCCGAGTAATTCAGCCGACGTATATTTCTTTGCAAATGACCAGTTACAGACATTAATTGATGCGAAGGCAATAGCAAAGCTTGGCGGTGAAACGGCAGATTACGTAAAGAGTACAAACTCACAGGCAATTGTAGATTCCGTTACGGTAGACGGAGCAGTTTACGGTGTACCATTTACAACCAACACCTGGTTTATGTATTACGATAAGAGCAAATTTACAGACAGCGACGTGAAGAGTCTGGATACAATGCTTGCAAAGGACAAGGTTGCATTTAATATCACAGAAGGCTGGTATATGTCATCATTCTTCCTTGCAAATGACTGTGTATATTTTGGTAAAGACGGAAAAGATAATGCAGCAGGAATTGATATTTCAGGTGATAAGGGTACAAATGCAACGAAAGCAATGGTATCTATGGTCAGCAATCCGAATTTTGTAAACGATGCAGGCGGTGTCGGAATCGCAGGTCTGCGTGACGGCAGTGTTGCAGCTTATTTTTCAGGTTCATGGGATTATAAGAATGTAAAAGAAATTCTGGGTGATAATTTTGGTGCCGTACAGCTTCCGAAAGTCAAGATTGGCGGTACGGATAAGCAGTTAAAGGCATTTGCAGGTTCTAAAGCAGTTGCCGTGAATCCAAACTGTAAATACCAGCAGATTGCCGTTGCACTTGCAAAGTATTTAGGTGGTAAGGAAGCACAGCAGTCCCATTATGATTTACGTAGTGTAATTCCTTGTAACACAGAACTGCTGGCAGTAGAGCCGGTTAAATCCGATGTGCTTGTAACTGCACAGAATAATACCTTTAACAATACTGCTGTTATCCAGCCGACGGTAACTGGTATGAATGATTACTGGACACCGGCACAGAATTTCAGTAAATCCATTGTTAACGGAGAAATTACACTGGATAATGCTGCAGAAAAGACAGAAGAGTTTTACAAACTGATTAATACATCAATTGTAAAATAGAAATAAAACGCACACAGCGTTTGGAGGTTGCGTATGGAATTGGTTAATGCGTTCAAAAAGGGAGATTGGCTCACAAGAAGTTCAGCAATTGTGATGGGACTTGGCAATATCCTCAGAAAACAATTTATCAAAGGAATCTTATTCCTTTTCACAGAAGCAGCTTTCCTATTCTTTATGGCAGCCTATGGCTGGCAGTGCCTTCTGGCACTGCCGGGCCTTGGTGAAAAAGAACAGGGAGAAGTGTGGAATGAAACACTGGGCGTCTATGAATATGTTCAGGGAGATAACTCCCTGTTAATTTTACTTTATGGCATTGCAGTTTTATTTATTTGTGCCGCATTTATCTGTGTGTGGGCAGGTGCAGTAAAAAGTGCGTATCAGGCACAGGTCTGTATTGAAAAAAATAAGCCGGTGACAACATTTGCAGAGGACATTAAGTCCCTGTTTGATAAAAATCTGCACAAACTGCTTCTGACACTGCCGGTTGGCGGCATTTTGATTTTTACGATTCTGCCGCTGATATTTATGATAGCCATGGCGTTTACAAATTACAGCAAAGTAAACAGCCATCTTGTTCTGTTTGACTGGGTGGGGCTGGAAAATTTCCGGCAGATGTTTGATGTGAGCGGAACGTTCGGAAAAACATTCTGGTCTGTGCTTGGCTGGACAATTGTCTGGGCGGTATTTGCAACAGGTTTAAACTACATCTTAGGCATGCTGCTGGCGCTGCTTATTAATAGGAAGGGAACAAAAATCAAAGGCTTTTGGCGGCTGATTTTTATTTTGTCGATTGCCATTCCACAGTTCGTGTCCCTGCTTGTTATGCGCAGTATGCTTAGTCAGGATGGCATTATCAATGTAATGTTAAAAAATGCGGGCTGGATTCAGAAGTCCCTGCCGTTTTTCTCTAACGTCGCATGGGCGAGAATAACGGTAATCGTTGTTAATCTGTGGATTGGTATTCCATATACGATGATGCAGGTTACGGGAATTCTACAGAATATCCCACTGGAGCTTTACGAAGCGGCAGAAGTGGATGGTGCCGGTCCGGTAATCCGTTTCTTTAAAATTACATTGCCGTATATGCTGTTTGTGACAACACCATATCTGATTACGACATTCACAGCAAATATCAATAATTTCAACATTGTTTATCTTTTAACAAAGGGCGACCCGGTGCTGTCAGGCAATACCGCGGGCAAAACAGACCTTTTGGTTACATGGCTGTATAAGATGACGGTGGATTACCAGTATTACAATCTGGGTGCCGTTATCGGAATTATGACCTTTGTATTTTTGGCAATCGGTTCGCTGCTTGTATACAGACGGACGAAATCCTATAAAGACGAGGAGGGATTTCAATGAAACGAAAAAAGAAAATCAACAATATACTGGTGCATCTGTTTTTAAGCGTGCTTGCAATTATCTGGGTCAGTCCGCTGTTCTGGATTATCCTTACAAGCTTCCGCGCACAGAAAGGTGCTTATACCTCGTCATTTTTTCCGAAAAAATATACGTTTGACAATTATATCAAATTATTTACGGATACCGGAATTTTAAATTTTCCGAGAATGTTTGGCAATACGCTGTTTATTGCAATCTGTTCCTGCATTATTTCAACATTTTTTGTATTGTCCGTGGCATATTGTATGTCGCGCCTGCGCTTCCGTTTAAGAAAGCCGATGATGAATATTGCAATGATACTCGGACTGTTTCCGGGATTTATGGCGATGATTGCGGTTTACTATATTTTAAAAGCAGTTGGACTTTCAGAAGGCTCCATGATTCGTGTGGCACTGATACTGGTTTACTCCGGTTCGTCCGGAATCCAGTTTTATATTGCAAAAGGATTTTTTGACACAATTCCAAAAACGATTGATGAAGCGGCTATGTTGGATGGTGCTACCAAATGGCAGGTGTTTACAAAAATCACTATACCGCTGAGTAAGCCAATTATAGTATACACGGTGCTGACGACCTTTATCGCACCATGGGTGGATTTCATCTTTGCAAGAGTAATCTGCCGCGCCAATGCCGATTATTATACGGTGGCAATTGGTCTGTGGCAGATGCTTGAAAAGGAATATGTAGACAGCTGGTACACCTGTTTTGCCGCAGGAGCAGTCTGCATCTCAATTCCGATTGCAGTGCTGTTCATTTTCATGCAGAAGTGTTATAATGAGAGCATGTCGGGAGCGGTCAAAGGGTAGTGTCAGGGCTTTTTGCAGAGAACGCCTCAACGTGTTACTTGACTTCGGCTTATCTCTGCAAAAAGCCTGTGACGGTTGCTGCGTGGGTGTTTCACAAAGAACGCCTCACCGCTGTCGCTTGACTTCGGCTTATCTTTGTGAAAAAGCCTGTGCGGATGGTTGGGCGGCTGATTTCTGTAAAATGCCTGTGGAGTGTGTGGAATGATAAAAGGATTTAAAAAATTTTGTTTGTGTCTGCTGGCGGCGGGAGCTGCGGGCGGGATTTTAGCCGGGTGTAACAGCCCGGCTAATCGTGTTTTGTCCTCGCGGCAGGAATATGCAGAGCAGATGCAGGCTGCGGTATCCACGCCGTTTGGCGCGTATCCCGAAACGGTTGTGTATACACTGGGAAAGATGATAAGCACGAATAATTCCAATATGCCGGCGGGGGATACGTATGAAGACAATGCGTATACGCGGTATATTAAGGAAGTGATTAATGTCCAGAACAGGGATGTTTTTGAAGAAGCCGATAAGCAGTATGATACCAACGTGAGCATGGCGATTGCAATGAATGAACTGCCGGATATTATGCTTGTGAGCAATTATGAGGACTTGGAAACGCTTATCGAAAATGATATGATAGAAGACCTGACGGTATCGTATCAGAACTGTATCAGTGACAGAATACGTGAAATGTATGCCAGCTACGGCGAAGACCTGATAGACAGCGTGACATTTGATGGTAAAATTATGGCATTGCCCGAAACGAATATTACGGACGGACCGAACCTTGTGTGGCTGCGGAAAGACTGGATGGATACGCTGGGACTTTCGGCACCGCAGACCATAGAAGATGTGGTTGAAATTGTACGTCAGTTTGTAGATAATCAAATGGGTGGGGAAGAAACCGTGGGACTGGTCTGTGATACACAGATTGCAGGCGAGTGCGGCTACAGCAGTGAATATCTGCTTGATTTGATTTTTGCTTCTTATGGAGCATACCCAAAGCAGTGGATTACAGGTGATGACGGCGAGCTGGTATACGGTTCGGTGACAGACGAAGCCAAAGCGGCGCTTTCATATGTGCATACACTTTATAATGAAGGAATTCTTGAAAAAAATTTTTTGATACATACAACATCGAATCTGATTGAAATGATAGAACAGGGAAAATGCGGCTCGTTTTTCGGACCGTGGTGGGCGGCAAATAATCCGCTGGCATCTGCGGTCAGTGCTGTAGCGCAGTCTGAAAAGCCGGACTGGCAGCCGTATCTGATAGCGACGGATGCGCAGGGCAATACCTCGTATCACAGCCAGAATCCGGCATATAAATATGTGGTTGTAAGGAAGGGTTACGAACACCCTGAAATTGCCGTGAAGATGATCAGTGTAATGTTTGACAAAATCCGCTATGAGTGTGATTCGTCCGAAGAATTTGAAAAATATTATCAGTTAAATGTAGAACCCACGGCAAGACCGCTGGCAATCAATGTGGATTATAACAATGCGCTGGAGCTGTGCTATGAGGATATTGCGGCAGTTTTTTCCGGCGAAAAGCAGGAAGACGATTTAAAGCTGCTTGAAAAGTCTTATTATACTGCGTGTAAAAATTATATGGAAAATAAAGAATCTGCAGGAACCGATGCGTGGGCGGCGTATATGACACGGATTAAAGCGTGTGAGGCAATCCGGGAAGGCTCGGTGATTACAGTACCGTCCTTGTATTTTAAAACCACTAAAACTATGAAGTCGGAGTGGTGGAAATTAAAGGAAAATGAAAAAGAAGCCTATTTAAAAATCATCTGCGGCGAAGAACCGCCGGAATATTTTGATATCTTTGTGCGGTCATGGCAGGAAAATGGCGGCGCACAGATTACAGACGAAGTAAAAGCCGTCCTTGCGGCAGAATGAGGAAGATTTTGGAAAAACTAGAAGTATTAAAGAAGGTATTTGGTTACGACAGTTTCAGGGAAGGCCAGGAAAAAATTATTGATGCGATTCTGCGGGGGCAGGACGTACTGGGCATTATGCCGACCGGCGCGGGAAAATCGATCTGCTATCAGGTTCCGGCGCTGATGTTTTCGGGAATTACGGTAGTGGTATCGCCGCTTATTTCCCTGATGATTGACCAGGTGAAAGCATTAAACGATGCCGGAATCCATGCGGCATATATAAACAGCGCCCTGACGGAAACACAGATTACAAAGGCACTCTACAATGCAATGTGCGGGCGGTATAAAATTGTATATGTTGCACCGGAACGCCTTGAAACCGACCGCTTTCTGGAATTTGTCATGAATGCCGACATTTCCATGATTACAGTCGATGAAGCGCACTGTATTTCCCAGTGGGGACAGGATTTCAGACCGAGCTATCTAAAAATTGTCAATCTGATAAAGCGATTTCCGAAACGTCCCGTTGTCAGTGCATTTACGGCAACGGCAACGCAGACGGTTAAAGAAGATATCCAGTGTATTTTAGGACTGCAGAATCCGGAAGTATTAATCACCGGATTTGACAGGAAAAATCTGTATTTTGAAGTGCGCAAAACAAAGCAGAAGGATGCCGAAATTCTGGATTATCTGGAAAAACACAAGGGCGAGAGCGGTATTATCTATTGTTCTACAAGAAAAAATGTGGACAATGTATATCTGATGCTGCGTAAAAACCGCATTGCTGCGGCGCGCTATCATGCGGGTCTGGACAATGACACCCGCAAAGAAAGCCAGGAGGATTTTATCTACGACAGGGCGCAGGTGATTGTGGCGACCAACGCATTCGGCATGGGTATTGATAAATCCAACGTGCGTTTTGTCCTGCATTACAATATGCCCGCGTGTATTGAGAATTATTATCAGGAGGCGGGGCGTGCCGGACGTGACGGTGAGCCTGCCGAGTGCATTTTGTTTTATTCGCCGCAGGATGTGGTTATTCATGAATTTCTGATTGAACAGAAAGGGCAGAATACTGAATTTACGCAGGACGATTTAGATGTTATCAGAGAAAATGATATCCGTCGTTTAAATAAAATGCGTTTTTACTGTGCAACTAAAGAATGTCTGCGGGAATATATGCTCAATTACTTCGGGGAGTATACAAACCGCAGGGAATGTGGCAACTGCGGCAACTGCAATGCTTCCTTTGAAGAAAAAGACGTTACGGTGCTTTGCCGGGATATGATTGCCTGTATCCGGGAGAGCGGACAGCGGTATGGAATGGGAGTGATTATTGGCATTTTAAGAGGTTCAAATACCGCAAAGTTAAAAAGCTACGGTGTCAGCCGCTATGAAACCTTCGGAATCCAGAGCAAAACAAGCGAAGCGCAGCTAAAGGCGGTTGCAGAAGAACTGCTTTTAAAAGGGTACTTGACAGAAACGCCGGACATCTATAGAATAATCAAGCTGGATAAAACATGCGAAGAACTTTTAGATGAGGGCGCTTCTTTTTCAATCCGCTGGTCAGAACGGACGGAAAAAATGGCAGAGGCAAAGGTCAAAACGGCAAAAAGCCGTGCAACCGATACGCTTTCGCCAAAGCAGCTTGCGCTTTTTGGTGTGTTAAAGCAGCTGCGTCTGACACTTGCAAGAGAAGAAAATTTACCGCCGTACATTATCTTTTCGGATAAGACACTGATTGACATGTGTCATAAAATGCCGCATACACAGCAGGAGATGCTTGATGTCAACGGTGTCGGTGAAAATAAATTTGCACGGTATGGAGAAGCATTTATCCGGTGTATTACGCAGAACAGTTGATTGTTTTGTAAGAATTTTTTACGGAGGTTTCTCATGACAAAGAATATGACAGAGGGTTCACCGATGAAGCTGATTCTGGGATTTTCCATACCTATGCTGTTTGGTATGCTGTTCCAGCAGTTTTATAATCTGGTGGATACCATGATTGTAGGAAAAACACTGGGGGTTGATGCGCTGGCAGGTGTCGGTGCAACAAGCAGTATCAATTTTATGATTATTGGTTTCTGCATGGGCGTGTGTGGTGGATTTGCCATTCCCGTGGCACAGCAGTTTGGTGCGCAGAAATATGAACAGCTCAGGCGCTATGTATACAACGGCTATTTATTAAGCGTTGTGTTTTCGATTGTGCTGACGGCGCTTTCCGTCTTTTTCTGCCGGAATATCCTGACGGTAATGCGCACGCCGGAGAGCATTTATGAATATGCGTATGCGTACATTGTCATTATTTTTGCCGGGATTCCGACCGTATTCTTATATAATATTGTATCCAGCATTATCCGTGCGCTGGGCGACAGCAAGACGCCGGTCATCTTTCTGGTGTTTTCGGCAGTGTTAAATATTATTCTGGATTTTGTATTGATTCAGGGACTTAAAATCGGTGTCGCGGGAGCAGCTGTGGCAACCGATATTTCACAGCTTGTATCGGGTGTTGCCTGTCTGATTTATATGAATAAACGCTACGAGGTTTTAAAGCTTTCGGCAAAGGACCGCAGGGCGGGAAAACGGTATATGATCAATCTCTGCATGAACGGGATTCCAATGGGGCTTCAGTATTCAATTACGGCAATCGGCAGTGTTATTTTGCAGACCGCCGTCAATACGCTCGGTGCAACGTATGTAGCAGCGATGACTGCCGGCAGTAAGATTTTTACATTTACGTGCTGTCCGTTTGATGCGCTCGGTTCCACTATGGCAACCTATGGCGGGCAGAATGTCGGTGCGGGCAAATTAAAGCGCCTTGGAAAAGGAATCCGTGCAGCAGGCATTATCGGTGCGGTTTACAGCGTGGGTGCGCTGATACTGCTGTATTTCTTTGCCGATTACATCGCCCTGCTGTTTGTCGATGCAAATGAAGTGGAAATCATTCATCTGACATATCAGTTTATTTTATATAGTGCGCTGTTTTATATTCCACTGACCTTTGTCAATGTTGTGCGTTTCTGCATACAGGGTATGGGCTTTTCGGTATTTGCGATTCTTGCAGGCGTATTTGAAATGGCGGCAAGAACCTTTGCTGCAGTCCTGCTTGTGCCGAAAACGGGCTACACCGGTGCATGTCTTGCCAATCCGTGTGCATGGATAGCCGCCGACATCTTTCTGATACCGGCATTTATTTACTGCTGTAAGCGGCTGGAAAAAAGCACGCGCAAAGGCAGAACGGCGATGAGCGTGTAAAAAGGATCTTCCTTACCGGGTAAAACCGGCAGGGAAGATATTTTTTTCGCCTTTTTACATACATTTTAAAAAAATTTACGGATATTTTACTGTAATAAGGTAGTAGATTTTACAAAGTCTGGGATAAACTAAATAATATAAAGAGCGAAAACAAACAACCCTGTTGGCAGATGAGAAATCGCCTGCGCGAGTTTCTCATCGCCACCTCGCAACAAGGTTGCTCGGAAAATCGGAATGGAGGAAATATGCCATCAACATATGCACATTACAGAATGGGGCAGGAGGTTTATCGTAATCTCACAGGAAAGCCCAAACAAATTATAGAAAAGTACAAGGAATTATATGATATCGGACTGCATGGACCGGATATTTTGTTTTATTACAAACCGCTCTTTGCAAATCCGGTCAATCAGGTCGGATATGCGATGCACGACCGTCCGGGCATTGAATTTTTCAGGCAGGCATCCTTGGTGATGCAGAAAGCGGAAAATAAGGAAGCGTGTGAAGCGTATATTTACGGCTTCTGCTGTCATTTTGCACTGGACGTCAGCTGTCACGGCTACATTGATGAAAAAATTGCGGAAAGCGGGGTCAGCCATACGGAAATCGAAGTGGAATTCGACCGTAAATTAATGCTGACGGATGGGTTTAATCCGCTGACACACAATCTGACGGGGCATATTCATCCTACTTTGAAAAATGCCGAGGTTATCAGTCCGTTTTATAAAAATGTAACGCCACAGCAGGCAGAGCAGGCATTACAGGGCATGATTACCAATAATAAACTTTTAATAGCTCCATCCTATTTTAAGCGTTTTTTGATTTACGGTCTGTTAAAGGCAACGGGAAATTATAAGGAAATGCACGGTCTGTTAGTCAATTACAACGAAAATCCGCAATGCACGGACAGCACCCAGATGCTGATGCAGCTCTACCGCGATGCCGAAAAGCTGGCGGAGCGGTTAATTGATGAGTATGAGGACAGCGCATCGGGAAAAATTCCGTTCGATAAGCGGTATGGTCTGACTTTTGGCGGTAAAGAAAAAGATGAGCCGCTGGAAATGTGCGGGTAAACAAACGGCAGAACGTATATCACTTAGAAATGGAGCAGAAAATGGGAAAGAAATTAACAAAAAATGAAAGAAACTGGATTTTGTATGACGTGGGAAACTCAGCGTTTACACTGCTGATTGCGACAATTTTACCGATTTATTTTAATTATCTGGCGGGCAATGCCGGGATTTCATCGGTGGACTATCTGGCATATTGGGGATATGCGGCATCGGTTGGCACGATTCTTGTAGCACTTGCAGGTCCGGTGCTTGGAACCATGGCGGATACCAAAGGGTTTAAAAAGCCGTTTTTTACGGCGGCGATTTTAACAGGCGTAGCTGGTTGTGCTTTGCTTGGACTTGCAAAAGGCTGGCTGTTATTTCTGGTTATTTACATTATTGCAAAAGTCGGATTTTCAAGCAGCCTGATTTTTTATGATTCCATGCTTGGTGATGTGACAGACGAAGACCGCGTGGACTATGTTTCTTCGGCAGGGTATGCATGGGGATATATCGGAAGCTGTGTGCCGTTTATTGTCTGTCTGGTGCTTGTGCTTGGCAGCGGAAAAATCGGTATCAGCATGGAAATGTCAATGATGATTGCATTTTTAATTATTGCCGCATGGTGGCTTGTGATGTCGCTTCCGCTATTAAAAGGATATGAACAGAAATTTTATGTGGAAAAGCAGAAACACGCGGTAAAAGAAAGCTTCTGCCGTCTGGGACAGACCTTTGGCAATATCCGCAAAGAAAAACATATTTTTATGTTTCTGCTGGCATTTTTCTTTTACATAGACGGTGTATACACGATTATCGACATGGCAACGGCATACGGCTCTGCACTGGGGCTGGACAGCACAGGACTTTTACTGGCACTGCTTGTTACGCAGCTGGTTGCATTTCCGTGCGCAATACTTTTCGGAAAATTATCCGGCAGAATGGAAACCTGCCGCCTGATTACCGTGTGTATCTTTGCTTATCTTGGAATTGCAATTTTTGCCGTATTTTTAAAGAGCCAGATTCAGTTCTGGATACTTGCGGTACTGGTTGGAATGTTTCAGGGTGGAATTCAGGCGTTGTCCCGTTCATATTTTACAAAAATCATTCCTGCCGAAAAGTCCGGAGAATATTTCGGACTGATGGACATCTGCGGAAAAGGCGCATCATTTATGGGAACAACGATTGTAAGCCTTGTATCGCAGATAACCGGAAACATCAACGCCGGTGTAGGCATGATTGCGGTTTTATTTGTAGCAGGCATTATTTTGTTCCGTAAATCAGTGTCACTTTGCAATATAGAAAAAGGTGAAGAGGTGTATCCTGCACCGGAAATGCCACAACGCTCGTCCATTTAACTTCGGCTTATTCCTGCACATGGGACGGGGAAGGTGTGGCAGCTCCGGGGAGTGAACAGAAAGTGGTATAGAAATTAGAAGATGAAACTTTGCAAGAATGTAGCGCAGAGTTTCATCTTTTTGTATTTTAAGGGGTAAAGCGATGCACAATATATAGAATGAAATTTATAAAAAAGTTGGAAAAGTTGCATTTTTTATTCAAAAAAGGTTGGAAAAGTTGCAAAAACAGGGCTATTTTGGGTTGGAAAAGTTGCAAAAATCCTCTTGACATTTCAAAAACTTGAATCTACAATTATTGCACATACAACAGTTGGAGGTGCAATAAATGTTAAAGAGAATCTTTTCTTATATGAAACAGTATAAGAAATATGCCTTTCTGGCATTGTTTTGCATCGCGGTGGAAGCGGTGCTGGAGTTAATGGTTCCGATGATTATGGCGGATTTGATTGACACCGGCGTTGCGACAGGCGATGAAAGATACATCTATCAAAAAGGATTTCAAATGGTACTCTGTGCGGCGGCGGCACTGGTGCTTGGAATCGGAAGCGCCCGTTTTGCGGCGCTTGCCGGTCAGGGACTGGGCGCAAACCTGCGTGAAGCCGAATACGAAAAATTGCAGTCGTATTCATTTGCCAATATCGACCATTTCAGGGTATCGTCGATTGTGACACGTTTAACAAGCGATGTCACGAATATTCAGAATGCCGTTTCAACCGGTATGCGCCCGTTTGGCAGAAGTCCGGTCATGCTGATTTTTGCAACGGGCGTGGCATTTTCCATTAATTCAACACTGGCGCTCGTATTTTTCGTGGCACTGCCGGTACTTGCCGTGTTACTCATTTGCATTATTGTAAATGTACGTCCGCTCTATTCCAAAATGCAGTTTGCGATAGACCGCATGAACCGCACGATTCAGGAAAATCTGACGGCAGTCCGTGTAGTCAAAGCCTATGTGCGGGGCGATTATGAAATCGCAAAATTTGAAGAAGCAAATCTGAATCTGAAAAAAGAATCCGAAAAAGCATTTGGCATTGCCGTGTTAAATATGCCTGTCATGCAGTTTGTCATGTACGCAACAATACTGTCCCTGCTGTTATTCGGCGGTTATCTGATTCATGAGGGCAGGCTCGGTATCGGCGAACTGACCGGATTTTTAAGCTACGTCCTGCTCATTTTAAATTCACTGATGATGATGTCCAACGTATTTTTAATGATGACACGTTCTCTGGCATCCGGCGCGCGTATCCTTGAGGTCATCGATGAAAAAATAGATTTGACCGATGAAAATGCAAAGGATATCAGCGTAGAGCGCGGCGAAATCGAATTTGACCATGTGTGGTTTAAATATAAGGAAGAAGCAAAAGAATATGTGCTTTCCGATGTATCATTTCATATTAAAGCCGGTCAGACAGTAGGAATTATCGGTCAGACCGGTGCGGCAAAAACCACGCTTGTCCAGCTGATTCCGCGTCTTTATGATACCGTGCGGGGAACGGTAAAGGTGGACGGCGTTGATGTCAGAAATTATCCGATGCAGCATTTAAGAGATGCGATTGCTATGGTACTTCAGAAAAATACACTGTTTTCTGGAACAATGCTTGATAACTTAAAATGGGGCGATGAAAACGCTTCCATGACGGAAATTGAAGAAGCCTGCCGGATTGCCTGTGTCGATGAATTTATTGACCGCCTGCCGGACGGTTATCAGACGGAAATGGGACAGGGCGGTGTCAATGTGTCCGGCGGTCAGAAACAGCGCCTCTGCATTGCAAGAGCCATTTTAAAAAAGCCGAAGGTACTGATTTTAGACGATTCAACCAGCGCGGTTGATACGGCGACAGAAAGCAGAATCCGCGAAGGACTTGCAGAGAAACTGCCTGATATGACAAAAATTATTATTGCACAGCGCATATCTTCCGTGCGCCATGCGGATCAGATTATTATTTTGGACGGCGGAAGGGTAAGCGGTATCGGTACACATGAAAGCCTGCTTGCTTCCAACCGCATTTATCAGGAAATTTACGAATCCCAGAAGGAAGGAGCGGATTTATAATGGCAAAATATGTAGGATATAAAAGACCGAAAGACACGAAAAAGACAATCCGGCATCTGCTGGTATATTTAGGCATGCACAAATGGTCCTTTTTGCTGGTTGCCCTGCTGGTACTTATCAGTGCCGGAGCCAATATTACGGGAACATATCTTTTAAAGCCGGTCATTAACCGTTTTATCGTTCCGGGAGATTTAAACGGACTGGTGCGTGCCGTTGCGGCAATGGGCGTGATGTATCTGTGCGGCGCGCTGGCAACGCTCGGATACAACCGTTTAATGGTGAAGACCTCGCAGAAAGTCATCCGTGAAATCCGAAGCGATTTATTTGCACACGTACAAAAACTGCCCCTGCGGTATTTTGATGCGCATACACACGGCGAATTAATGAGCCGTTTTACCAACGATGTAGATGCCGTACAGGAAGCGATGAACAACAGCTTTGCAATGATTATCCAGAGTTTCATGATGCTTTTCGGTACGGTGATAATGATGATGGTACTCAGTATCCGGCTGTCGCTGATTGTTGTGGTGTTTTTAATTGTTATGTTTGTGGTTATCCGCTTAAACGGAAAGCACAGCAAAAAATATTTTAACCGGCAGCAGGAGGAACTCGGCAAAATTAACGGATTTGTACAGGAAATGGCAGAGGGACAAAAGGTCGAAAAGGTCTTCAATCACGAAGCAAAAGACTATGCGCGTTTTTGTGAACTCAGTGAAAATTTCAGAAAGCAGTCCACCAATGCACTGTCCTTTGCCGGTATGATGATACCAACCATTGTCAGTCTTTCCTATCTGAATTATGCGGTGTCTGCCTGTGCAGGCGGTCTGCTTGCAATCCGGGGACTGATGGATTTGGGAAGTCTTTCGGCATATCTGGTATATGTGCGCCAGAGTGCAATGCCGTTAAATCAGTTTACCCAGCAGGTCAATTTTCTGTTGTCTGCGCTTTCCGGTGCGGAACGAATTTTTGACATGATGGACGAACAGCCGGAAGTGGACGAAGGTAACGTGCATTTATGTCACGTTGTAAAAAATGCGGACGGCACACTGACAGAATGTGAACAAAGCACACCGGATTACGCATGGAAAGTGCCGGAAAACGACGGCTTCCGCTATGTTGAATTAAAAGGTGATGTGCGTTTTCAAAATGTAGTCTTTGGGTACACCGATAAAAAGCGCGTATTAAACGGCATTTCTCTTTTTGCAAAACCGGGACAGAAAATCGCATTTGTCGGTTCAACCGGTGCGGGAAAAACAACGATTGTCAACCTGATTAACCGTTTTTATGAAATCCAGTCGGGAACGATTACCTATGACGGTATCGACATTCAGCAGATTGCAAAAGACGATTTGCGCCGCTCACTGGCAATGGTTATTCAGGATACGCATTTATTTACGGGAACGATTGCGGACAATATCCGGTACGGCAAGTTAGATGCGACTGACGAGGAAGTTTATGAGGCAGCACGCATTGCCAATGCGGACTCCTTTATCCGCAGACTGCCGGACGGTTATGATACAATGCTGTATGCAGACGGCAGTAATCTTTCGCAGGGGCAGCGCCAGTTACTTGCGATTGCGAGAGCGGCAGTTGCCAAACCGCCGGTGCTTATTTTAGACGAAGCGACCAGTTCTGTAGATACCCGCACCGAGCGGCTAATTGAAAAGGGCATGGATGCGATTATGGAAGGCAGAACGGTATTTGTCATTGCACACCGCCTGTCAACCGTGCGAAACTCCAAAGCAATCATGGTATTGGAAAAGGGCGAAATCATAGAGCGCGGCAGTCATGAGGAATTGTTAGAACAGCGGGGCAGATACTATAGGCTGTATACGGGACAGTTTGAATTGGAATAATGTGAAAAATCCTTAAATCTAAGATTTTTCACACAGCGCTTTGTGCCTCAGGCGTCACAAAGCCGCTTTTTATCGCAGAACTGAATAGATTCAGTTCGCGATTCCTACGGCATTAAAATGCCTGCGGAATGAAGATTAGTATGAAGTGTGAGCAATCCATATGCGAGAGATTGCTCATACGGCAATTTGCTTTCAGGTAAAGCAAATTGCCATTATCGTAGATTGACAGTAAACTCGTCCATACAGATATTTGCGCCGCAGGTGTCGCAAATATTATTTATCGCAGAACTGAATAAATTCAGTTCGCGTTCTTTCGGCATAAATGCCTACAGAAAAGAGGAAAGTATGAAAAAAGAACAGATTCGGAATGAATTATTTAAGATAGAAGTGCTGCGGCAGAGATTAATGCGGCCGCAGTTTATCGCATTGGGGCTTACAGTAGGGCAGGGACAGCCGCGCATTTTAAAAGAACTGCTTTTTGAAGGCAGTATGACACAGAAAAAACTTGCGGATGCCTGCCTTTTAGATGTAACCACGATGTCAAGGACACTTGACCGAATGGAGCAGGCAGGACTGCTTGTACGGGAAAGTAATCCCGACTGCCGCCGTTCATGGCTGATTGCCCTGACGGAAAAGGGAATGGATATTGCCAAAAAGGTACAGCAGATATTTGAAGAAACGGATAAAATTTATTGCAGTAATCTTTCAGAGAAAGAAGCGGAGCAGCTTTTCGTATTGCTTCAAAAAGTAGAGGACAATATTTCACAAAACTGTAAATAAGAACTTCTTTTGTGGCTGTCCTCATTTTTGTGGCTGGCAGGCTGTAAGAAGCAGGCATATATTTTCCGTTGTCCGAATAGGATATACAAACAAACTTTAGGATATTGCATGAAAGGATATATCGAAGAACGGGCAGTAAAGACGGCGGAATATATTATCGAAACCAAAGCAACCGTGCGCCAGACCGCGCGTAAATTCGGTGTCAGCAAAAGCACCGTACATAAAGATGTGACGGCGCGTCTGACACGAATCAATCCGGCGCTTGCAAATGAAGCGCGCAAGGTGCTTGATGTCAACAAAAAAGAGCGCCATATCCGCGGCGGATTGGCAACGCGCGAAAAATACCTGCACGAACAGTAACAGCATATAAAATGAGCCGGTACCGTCTGATGCATCAGACGGTACCGGCCTGTTTTGTTTGGGGAGAAAAGTTACTGTAATACTGCAACAATCTCTAAATTGCGTTCTTTTGATAAATCTACAAATTCATTGCCTTCACACTTTACAATCGGGCGTGACAGGGCATGTTCGTTAATTAAAACGACTTCGCCGGTGCGGCCATCAGAAAGTTTGACATTATTTCCGATATAAGAAGTGGCGACATTCTTTAAGAACGGAAGGCTGAACTTCGGGTCAAATTTTGTAAAAGCATCCTGTTCCATATCCCGTACAACGTGGAATGGACAGAGGGCTTTTCTGTATATGCGGGAAGAGGTCATGGCATCGTAGATATCTGCAATTGTAATAATCTTTGCAAAATCAGGAATGTCTTCTGACTTTAAACCCATTGGATATCCGGAGCCGTCGCATTTTTCATGGTGTAGTAAAATGGCAGATTTAACACGCTCATCAATATCGGCATCCTTTACAATCTGATAGCCTAAGTTGACATGCTCTTTAATAATGGCATATTCGTTAGCGGTCAGCCGGTCCGGTTTGCTTAAAATTTCATTTGGAACTAAAAGCTTTCCGATATCGTGTAAAATACCGCATAAAGTCAGCACCTTTACATCTTCCTCAGAATAGCCGAGCCATTTTCCAAGAATGGAGGCAATAATGGCAACATTAATGCAGTGGACATATGTTAAATCGTCCATATCACGCATACAGTGGAGCATATCGAAAATCTGGAGAGTATTCGTATATTCTGCAAGAATTTTTTCGGTATTCTTTAACAGCGCAGTCGTATCAATTGTTTCGTGGTTAATGACAATGTCATTTAATTCTGTCTTCAAATCATTAATACCATCAATAAAAGTTTCGTTAAAATGTTCGAAATTCTGGCTCTGCTTAATTTTTTCATAGTAAGTCATCTGTTCCAGAACTTCCGGCTGCTCAGGCTGTGCGGCAGCTTCCTCATATACATTAATTTTTAAGACATTGTACTCAGAGATTTTTGCAATCATATCTAAAGTCAAAACGGTATCTTTTGCAGCAATAAGATGACCGGTGGAAGTCATGATATCCTGTGATAAAACCATGCCTTCAGCGGCATCAAAAATAAAAATATTTTTCTCCTGTGTATTGTCGCTCATCCTTGAAATCTCCTTTGCAAAAGTATAAATGTTCCGGTAGCTTCATTATATGGTTGAGGGGATAAAAAGTCAATAAAAAGTACTTGACCAATGCCCATAGATTGTGTAATATACATACGTATGAATGATTAACTGAATAATTTAAGATGTCCCTTATTTAGAGCGGTGGAGATACATAGGATCGATGAAGCCCGGCAACCCCATATGGTAAGATATGGAAGGTGCCAACCTGAGCGACTATCCTGCTTTTGCGGCAGGTCGAACAATAAGAGGATTACGGATCTTACATAGATTACGAGTCCTGTCTGAGGGGCTCGTTTTTCAGTTTCAGGAGAAGTACCAGAAGCAGCGTTTAACAGTTTACAGGGACATAAAAAGCCCGAGGAAAGAAAGGAAGAAAGAATTCATGGAGAAAAGATTATTTACTTCAGAATCAGTAACAGAAGGACATCCGGACAAAATCTGCGATCAGGTTTCTGATGCAGTACTGGATGCATTATATGCACAGGACCCATATTCAAGAGTTGCCTGTGAAACATTAACCAATACAGGATTTGTGATGGTTATGGGTGAAATTACAACAAAGGCCAATGTAGATATTACACAGATCGTAAGAGATACCGTAGTAGAAATCGGCTATGACAGCTCTGAAAAAGGCTTCGATGGTAATACCTGTGCCGTTATGGTGGCACTTGACAAGCAGTCACCGGATATTGCAATGGGTGTTGACAAGGCACTTGAAGCAAAAGAAGGCATTGATCCGGATGCAGATGACATTGGTGCAGGCGATCAGGGTATGATGTTTGGCTATGCAACCAATGAAACAGAAGAATATATGCCATATTCCGCAGCACTTGCACAGAAGCTTGCAAGACAGCTGACAAAGGTCAGAAAAGACGGTACACTGTCTTATTTAAGACCGGACGGAAAGACACAGGTTACAGTGGAATATGATGAAAACAACAAGCCTGTAAGACTGGATGCCATCGTTGTATCTTCACAGCATGCACCGGAAGTTTCACAGGAACAGATTCATACAGATATCAAGAAGTATGTTATTGATGCCATTGTAGACAACAGTATGGTAGATGATGACACGAAAATTTATATCAATCCGACAGGACGTTTCGTAATCGGCGGACCAAACGGTGACAGCGGTCTGACAGGTCGTAAGATTATCGTTGATACTTACGGTGGTGTTGCAAGACACGGCGGCGGTGCATTTTCAGGTAAGGACTGCACAAAGGTAGACCGTTCCGCAGCATATGCCGCAAGATATGTAGCAAAGAACCTCGTTGCCGCAGGTATTGCAGACAGATGTGAAATCCAGTTATCTTATGCGATCGGTGTTGCACTGCCGACATCTATCCGCGTGGAAACATTCGGAACAGGGAAGTTAAGCGAAGATAAGATTGTAGAAATCATCCGTGAAAACTTCGATTTAAGACCGTCAGGTATTATCAAGATGCTTGATTTAAGAAGACCGATCTACAAGCAGACAGCAAGCTATGGACATTTCGGCCGCAACGACCTGAATCTGCCATGGGAAAAACTTGACCGTGTAGATGCATTAAAAATGTATTTGTAAAATATCCTGAAATCCAGGAATAAACAACGGGAAATTCTGGAAGAATAAAGAAAGCCAGAGGGAAGATATAAGCCGGCTATGGACAAACCATCCATTGTCGGCTTATACTGTTTTTAAATAAAGTGTGTTTTTTAAGAAAAAGTAAGCTGCCGCAGGGCAGGTGTGAAACTGTATTTACGGAGTACGCCTTGCCGTATCCTGTATAAATTTGATAGAAATGCATTTAAAAATGAAGAAATGAGGAATTGTATGATTGAAAATTATAGTATTACAGAGTGGATTGCGTTCTTTTTTATTTACAGCTTTTTAGGGTGGTGCATTGAATCCGCCATTGTATCCTTTAACAAGCGCAAACTGACAAACAGAGGCTTTTTAAAAGGTCCGATGCTGCCACTGTACGGTTCGGGAGCGGTAATCATGCTGTTATCAACACTTTGGGCAAAGGATAATTATGTTTTAGTATACATCTGTGGTACAATCGGTGCAACGGCGCTGGAATATGTCACAGGGGTACTGATGGAAATGATGTTTAACATGCGCTACTGGGATTACAGCAATAAAAAGTTTCAGATTCACGGCTATATCTGTCTGACCTCATCCTTATTCTGGGGCGTGCTGACGGTATTGCTGGTCTGTTTTGTGCATATTCCGGTTGCGGCACTGGTGGCTTCCGTTCCGGCAAATATATTAAGAGTTGGATTATTTTTTATCATTGCGGTGGCATCCGTGGATACGGTTGATGCGTTTAAAAAGGCGCTGGATTTCCAGAAGCTGCTCACGTATGAAACAAGAATTAAAAATGAACTGTCAGAACTGACAGAGCGTTTAAACGATGCAAAAGAAGTATTTACGGATAAGAATAATGAAAGAAGCCGTGAATTTTTCAGTATGCAGGAAGCGCGTGCGGAACGCTTAAGACTGGAACTGGATGCGGCAAAGGAAAAGGTCGGCAAATTCAAAAATTCCATGTTAAACAGCTTCCCGTCCGCAACGTCTAATAAGTTTGGCGAAGCGCTGGACGAATTTAAAGAGTATTTTAATAGGAAAAAATAAAAAAAATTTCATTTAGCTCTTTTAAATTTTCAAAATGTTGTATATAATGGTATTCTACTATGTATGTTTAGACTGCGTTATACTGTCTACATATATATAGAAATGAAGAAAATAAGAAAAACGAACATAGATAGAATGAAGAACATCGGAAAGGGGATTCATATGTTATCAACCGATATCGGAGTAGATTTGGGTACAGCCAGTATTCTGGTTTATATAAAAGGAAAAGGCGTTGTTTTAAAAGAACCGTCCGTAGTAGCATTTGACAGAGATACCAACAAGATTAAGGCAATCGGTGAGGAAGCACGTCTGATGTTAGGAAGAACACCGGGTAATATCGTAGCGGTAAGACCGTTAAGACAGGGTGTTATTTCTGATTACAGAGTAACTGAAAAAATGTTAAAGTACTTCATCCAGAAGGCAATCGGCAAGAGAATGTTAAAGAAGCCAAGAATCAGTGTCTGTGTACCGTCAGGTGTTACAGAAGTAGAAAAGAAAGCTGTAGAAGATGCAACACTTCAGGCTGGCGCAAGAGAAGTAGCAATTATCGAAGAACCGATTGCAGCTGCCATCGGTGCAGGTATTGATATTTCAAGACCGTGCGGTAACATGATTGTTGATATCGGTGGTGGTACAACAGATATCGCGGTTATTTCTTTAGGCGGTACAGTAGTCAGCACCTCCATTAAGATTGCCGGTGATGATTTTGATGAAGCAATCGTGCGATATATGAGAAAGAAACACAATCTTCTGATTGGTGAAAGAACTGCGGAAGATATTAAGATAAAAGTCGGTTCAGCTTATCCGAGAACTGAGATTGCAACAATGAACGTAAGAGGTCGAAACCTTGTAACAGGTCTTCCAAAGACGGTTGAGGTAACGTCAGAAGAAACACAGGAAGCATTAAAAGAAGCAACATCCCAGATTGTTGAAGCCGTACACAGTGTACTGGAAAAGACACCACCGGAATTAGCTTCCGATATTGCAGACAGAGGAATTGTCCTGACAGGCGGCGGAAGCCTTTTACAGGGACTTGAAGAACTGATTGAATCAAAGACAGGAATCCATACAATGACAGCCGAAGACCCGATGACAGCAGTTGCAATCGGAACCGGTAAGTTTATTGAATTCCTTGCAGGATACAGAGATGATAAATAATTATCAGCAAAATAAGAAGTGAGCGGAGGAGGAAAGAAATGGTAAAGGGGCTTTACACAGGGTACACAGGAATGGTGAATTCCCAGAAAAGACTGGATGTGATTTCCAACAACCTTGCAAATGCAACAACGACAGGCTTTAAAGCAGAGGGCTGTACAACACAGGCATTTGATTCCATGTATGCCATCAAGATTAAAGATGCAACAGTCGGACATTTAAACCAGAATATCGGTTCAGTCAGTCTGGGTGCAAAGATTGGGGAAACATACAGAAACTGGGAGCAGGGTTCGTTACAGGCAACGAACAACACCTATGATTTTGCACTGGCAGGACAGGGCTTTTTCTCGGTAGAGTTCACCAATAAGAACGGTGTAACAAGCACAATGTATTCCAGAGATGGCGCATTTCAGATGAATTCAGAAGGCTATCTTGTGACAAAAGACGGCGATTATATTTTAGGTGAAGGCGGAAGAATCCAGCTTCCGACAGATTTGAATGAATTATCTGTTGATTCACAGGGGAATATTTTTGCAGACGGACAGTATGTAGATACATTTGCCTTGGTTGATTTTGAAGATTATAACTATCTGGAAGAATACGGTGAAAATCTGTACCGTGCGGTGGATGGTGCAACCGAACAGGATTGTACGGCAACCGTACAGCAGGGCTACTTAGAAGCTTCTAATATTAATGTCGTATCAGAAATGGTGGACATGATTGCGGTTGCAAGAGAGTATGAAAGCGGACAGAAAGTCATCCAGGCAATTGATGAAATGCTTGGCAAAATGGTGACAATGTCAGAATTATAATAAGGCCCGGGTTAAAAGACATTAATATTATGGTAGTAAGCTGCCGGTAAAATCACCGGTATTGATTACGGAATGGAGAAGAATATGGTAAGATCATTATGGACGGCAGCAGCAGGCATGACGTCACAGCAGACAAATGTAGATACGATTTCCAATAATCTTGCAAATGTAAATACAACAGGATACAAGATGGAAACAACACATTTTAAATCCCTTTTATATCAGCAGTTACAGGCAAAGACCACATCTGCAAACGGTGAAACAAAGCCGGTTAATGCACAGGTTGGTTTAGGTTCAAGAGTATCTGCTGTAACATCACAGTATGTACAGGGTTCTGTCAACAAAACAGATAGTGACACGGATTTTGCAATCGTAGGAAATGGCTTTTTCGGTGTAGTCGGTGAAGATGGACAGACTTATTACACAAGAAACGGTAACTTTGGATTCTCAATTGCAACAGAAGGCTATATGCTTTGTACATCAGAAGGTCTTCCGGTATTAAGCTCAGACGGTAATGAACTGGTGCTGGGACCGGAATATGACCCGACAAAGATTACAGTAGACGGCGACGGTAATTTATTATATCCAAGTGAAGAAAATAACAACAATCCGACGGCAATCGGTTTAAAGATTGGATTATTCCAGTTTGCCAATCCGGCAGGTCTTGATAAGACAGGAGATTCTCTTTTAATGGAAACGGAAGCATCCGGTATTGCATTAAATGAAGATATCGATGAGGTAGGCAAAAAGAGTACCTTAAAGCAGGGATATCTGGAAGCTTCTAATGTCAATGTAGCAACAGAAATGGTAAATCTGATTACAGCGCAGAGAGCCTATGAATTATGCTCAAAGGCAATTACCACATCCGATACGATGATGGAGCAGGCAAACAATCTGAAGCGATAAGTAAAAGCAGCGGTGCGGCAGTTTAATGCCGGGGAGGAAAGGTGTACATATGAGCGATACAATCAGCGGATTAAATTCGTCATATTTAAACGGTACCTATACCAATTCAACAACAAGTGCGCTTGAAAGCACATTAAATAATAAGGATTTATCTACGTCTTCCAGCGATGAACTCATGGAAGTCTGCAAGGATTTTGAAGAATATTTTGCAGAACAGATGGTAAAATCCATGCTTAAAATGGCAAAAGTAGACAGCAGTGATGATGATAACAGCTATGCTTCTATTTTTGGACTGTCTTCTGACAGCAGTGATTCCGGAATGAGTACCATGTCCAGCTATTTTGGTGACCAGATGGTGTCAAAGCTGTCTGAAGCACTGTGCAGTACAGAAAACGGCAGCGGACTGGGACTGGCACAGACCCTTTATAATCAGATGAAGAGGAATTACGGAATTGAGGAGTAATTTAGATTACGAAGCAGAATATATTGAAGGCTTTGTAGAAAATATCATATACCGCAATGAAGACAACGGCTATACCGTTTTCAACGTGGTTTATAAAGGTGAAGAGATTACCTGCGTTGGTGTATTCAGTTACATCAACGCAGGTGAATTTATTACTGCAAATGGAGGATTTGTCAAACATCCGTCCTATGATATGCAGTTTTCTATTAAATCTTATGAATTCAAAGCGCCGGACGACACCAAGTCGGTCAGACGTTATCTTGCATCCGGTGCCATCAAAGGCATTGGTGAAAAAATGGCTGAGAGGATTGTAAAAGAGTTCGGGGATGACACCTTCCGCATTATGGAAGAAGAACCGGAACGTCTTGCGGAGATTAAAGGCATCAGTCTTACAAAAGCGATGGATATCGCAGCTCAGCTTGTCGATAAACGCGACATGCGTAAAGCCATGATGTTTTTACAGGACTATGGCATCAGCATGGGAATTGCGGGTAAAATTTATTCCAGATACGGACAGGAAATATATACAATTATTAAGCAGAATCCTTACAGACTTGCAGACGATATTGACGGCATCGGATTTAAAACGGCTGATGAAATTGCGGCAAAGGCCGGCATTAAAGTAGATTCGGATTTCAGAATCCGCAGTGGGATTTTGTATGTATTGACACAGGCGGCAGGACAGGGACACATCTATCTGCCGTGGACAGAATTAGAGCAGGGGGTTACAGCGCTGCTGTTAATAGATATTCGTGATATGGAGCGCCATATCATGGATATGGCAATTGATAAAAAAATTGTTGTCCGTGAAAATGCGTCTGGCGAAAAGTGCATTTATGCTTCGATGTATTATTATATGGAGGCTTCTATTGCCAAGCATTTGATCGAACTGAATATCCCGTATTCGCAGGATGAAGCGGAAATCGGCCAGAGAATCGCGCAAATCGAAGAAAAAAACGACATAATTCTTGATGATATCCAGAAACAGGCGGTTCATAAGGCTGTTTTAAATGGATTGATGGTTATTACGGGCGGACCGGGAACGGGAAAGACAACAACTATTAATACCATTATTAAATATTTTGAAATGGAAGGTCTGGAAATCCGTCTGGCAGCGCCGACGGGCCGTGCGGCAAAGCGGATGGCAGAAACAAGCGGATATGAAGCGCAGACAATTCACAGACTGCTTGAAATCTGCGGCAGTGCATCCGATTCACAGAACACAGGCATGCATTTTGAAAGAAATGAAGACAATCCGCTGGAAACAGATGTCATTATTGTAGATGAAATGTCCATGGTGGACGTATCTATTATGAACTCACTGCTAAAGGCAATAGCTGTCGGAACACGTCTGATTCTTGTGGGCGATGTGGACCAGTTACCGAGTGTCGGACCGGGAAATGTGTTAAAGGATATTATCCATTCGGGCTGCTTTGAAGTCGTGAAGCTGGAAAAGATTTTCAGACAGGCGGCAGAGAGCGAAATCATCATGAATGCGCATAAGATTAATAAAGGCGAACCGGTGACACTCAACAAATACAGCAAAGACTTTTTGTTTGTCAAACGGAACAATCCCGATGCCATTATTGCGGCGATGTGTACACTGATTAAAGAAAAACTGCCGGATTATGTCCACGCGGACCGCAAAGACATACAGATACTGACACCGACGAGAAAATCCGCAGTCGGCGCACAGCGGTTAAACCGGATTATGCAGCAGTACTTAAATCCGCCGTCCGCAGACAAAATGGAAAAAGAAGTCGGGGATACCATTTACCGCGTGGGCGATAAGGTCATGCAGATAAAAAACAACTACCAGCTGGAGTGGGAGCGTAAGAGCCGCTACGGCGTTACCTATGACCGCGGCAATGGCATTTTCAATGGGGACACCGGTGTGATAGAAGACATCAACTTCTTTTCGGAACAGATGCTGGTGCGGTTTGAAGACGACCGTTTTGTATACTATGATTTTACACAGTTGGATGAACTGGAGCTGGCATATGCGATTACAATTCACAAATCGCAGGGCAGTGAATATCCGGCGGTGCTGATTCCGATGTTTCCGGGACCGCGTATGCTGATGAACCGCAATCTCTTATACACGGCAGTGACAAGGGCGAGAACCTGTGTCTGCATGGTAGGACTGGAAGACTGCTTTCATGAAATGGCGGCAAATGAATCGGAGCAGAAACGATATTCTTCACTGGACCTGCGGATTCAGGAAATGGATAATCTTTAAATCAAAGATTCCTCAGAAATGAATTCAGTTTGTGCATCATTTAGAATTGGAACGTTTGTGAAATAGAGGGGAAAATGAAACAGGGAAAAAACAAGCGGAATAACACGCAGAACTTAAAAGAATATATACAGCAGCTTGCACAGACCGGCATCAAAGAACTGACGGATATAGTGTTTCCGCCGGCGTGTCCGGTCTGCGGCGGGGTTCTGGGGTTTGAAAAGGGCAGACGAAGACAAATCTGTCCGGATTGTGACAACAGACTTGAATATATCGGCGAACCGCGCTGCATGAAGTGCGGCAAACCGTTAAAAAAGACGGATACGCAGCAGTTTTGCTATGACTGTACGGTGAAACGCCATTTTTATGAACGCGGTGTGGCGGTCTTTGCCTATACGGACGGCATTAAACAGTCCATTTACCAATTCAAGTATCATGATAAAAGAGAATATGCGGCATTTTACGGCAGGCAGGCGGCGCAGCAGTGCGGTGCACTCATTGGAAAATGGGATATTGATCTTGTGCTTCCCGTACCGATGTATGCAGCCAAACAAAGAAAACGCGGATACAATCAGGCAGAACTGATTGCGCGCGAGCTTTCTAAAAATCTGAATCTGATCTGTGCTTCGGAAATCCTGGTCCGTACCAGAAAAACAACTCCAATGAAAGAATTAAATGATGAGGAAAGAAGAAAAAATGTAGAAAGGGCTTTCCTTGTAAAAGAAAATGTAGTAAAATATAAAAAAATTTTACTTGTTGATGATATTTATACAACAGGAGCAACGATAGACAGCTGCGCAAAAGTTTTATATGAAAAGGGCGCACAGAAAGTATATTTTTTATGTCTGTGTGCGGGGAAAGGATTTTAAGAAAATGCCGGGAACGGCAGAATGGGAGAATTGGTTATGGATGTTAGAAATTGTAGACAATGTGGGAAATTATATAATTATATAGGCGGCAGTTACCGTAATTTATGCCCGAGCTGTATTAAACAGCTGGAAGACAAGTTCGTGGAAATTAAGGAATATATCCGCGACAACAAAGTTGCAAGTATTTCAGAGATTTCAGATAAATTTGAAGTCAGCACCAAGCAGATTGAACAGTGGGTGCGTGAAGAACGTCTTTGCTTTGCGGATGATTCACCGATCGGACTGCAGTGTGAGTGCTGTGGTGCAACGATTAAGACAGGGCGTTACTGTGATAAGTGCAAAGGAACGATGGCAAACAAGCTGGATAATCTGTATAAGGCACCGGCAGCGGCACCAAGGACAGGCAGGGATCGTGACAATGCAAGAATGAGATTCCTTGATAAATAACAGATTCTATATTACAGAGCATAAAGAAAGAATTACTCAGGATATATACAGAATTCCGGGCGATTCTTTCTTTTTTTGTATTTAAAAATTGTAAAAACAGGTTAAGGAATATGCCGAAAGTACCGATAATATTTCTGAAACCATTTTAATGAGAATAGGAAAAGAGTTTAAACGGAAAGAGAGGCGGTCAGCAATGCGTGTAGAGGCATACAGTGCTGTGAACCGGATTTATCAGAGTGGGGCAGCTTCTTCTGCAAAGAAGGGAGGCAGTACTGCTTCATATAGTGATAAACTGGAAATTTCAAGAACAGCAAAGGATTATCAGACAGCAAAAGAGGCAGTAAGCCGGACATCGGAAGTAAGAGAAGACAAGGTTGCACAGATAAAAGCGGCAATGGAGGCAGGAACATATCGTGTGAGTGCGCAGGAAGTTGCCGGTAAGATGCTTGAGAATATTGCAACATTAACATTTTAAGGAGATTCTTTCATGGCAAGTTTAATTGATACACTTATTGATGTACTTGGACAGGAAGATGCAGAGTATAAAAAACTGCTGGAGTTATCCAATAACAAGACAAAGGCAATTGTCGGTGCGGATATTGAGCGGTTACAGGATATTCTGGTTCAGGAACAGGCACGTATTGATGCCATTAATAAACTGGAACAGCAGCGTATGGAAAATGTAGATGATATCTGCAATGTACTCAATTTAAGAAGAACAGACATTAAATTAGAAGATATTTTAGAAGTGCTAAAGAAGCAGCCTAAAGAGCATGATGCACTTGAGGCAGTTAATGCACAGCTTAAACAGACATTAAATGAGTTGATGAAAATCAACGAGAATAATAAATTACTGACAAAAGAATCACTGGATATGGTTGAGTTTGAACTTAACATTGCAAAAAATGCAGTGCTTACACCACAGACAGGAAACTACAGTAAAAACGCTTATGACGAGGAGAGAATCCAGACCGTCAGCGGCTTTGATGCAAGACAGTAATATTTAATTTTATACTTTATACAGGTTTTCCCACGGAGGGGAGGACGGCCGGCTTAAGGATAAGCAGATGAGGGCAGAAATGGAGAAACAATGGCAAACGGAATGGGAAGTCTGTATATTGGCGTTTCCGGCCTGCACAGCGCGCAGACAGCTTTAAATACAACAGCACATAACCTCGCCAACATTAATACAGAGGGGTATACAAGACAGCAGATTACGTTTGAAGATATGACGTATCTGACTGTTGGTACGAGAAGTAATACAATTGATAAATACGGACTCGGTGTTTCCGTCAGTGAAATCCGCAGAATCCGCGATACGTTTATCGACAGAGCGTATCGGACAGAGAACGGCAGACTGGGTTACTATGAAAGCAACTTAAAAGCCGTAGAAGAAGTAGAAGATCTTTTTGGTGAAATGCAGGGTGTTACCTATCAGGACTGCTTGAAAAATTTATATTCCGCAGTGAATGAATTAAGCAAGAATCCTGAAAGCACCGTTGCACGATCCTCTTTAATTCAGTATACATCAGCATTTGTAAACAGATCCAATAAAATCTATGAGAGTTTAAAAGACTATCAGACAACGCTGAATACCGAAGTACAGAATTCCGTAAACCGGATTAATGAACTGGGGCAGACCATTTTTGCATTAAACAAGCAGATTCAGGGAATTGAATCCGGTTCGGGCGAATATGCCAACGATTTACGTGACCAGCGTGATAATGCACTCGATGAACTCAGTGGATATATTAAGATGTCTTATTATGAAGAAGCAAACGGACGTGTCATCGTCACATGCGAAGGCATTCCGTTTGTCAATGAGAATAATGTGACAGAGATGTCCACAAGAACCATGGACAGTAATTCGCTGCTGATTCCAACCTGGCCTTCCTTTGAAAAGGATGTATTTGACATTACACAGCCGATTTCAAATGGCAGTAAAAATGATATGGGTTCATTAAAAGGTGCAATTATTGCGCGGGGAAGTGTCAATGTCAAGGCTTCCGATGTACCGGTAAAGCCGGATGAGAGTGATTATGACCTGACAACGGCAGAAGGACAGGCAGCATACGATGCAGCCAATGCCGCATATCAGGAAAAGCAGGATTATTACAATACATACATTGAACCGTCTGCTATTTTAAGTGCGATGGCAGGGCTGGATAAGCTGGTAAACGGGATTGTGGAGTCCATCAATGATGTTTTATGTCCTGAAAAAGAAATTACGCTGGATGCACCGCTGACAGACAGTGAAGGCAATGAAATTGCCGCAGCGAAGTATACATATAAAGCATCATCCAATGCAGTTCTGTATACAAGACACGGACAGGCAGTACAGGGAACGGACAATGGTGACGGAACATACAGTTACACATCGGAGGAAGCCCTTTTTACAGATGAAACACTGACACAGAAAGAACAGGTAGATTCTTATGTATATTCTGTTTTGGACATGGATAAGACAGATTATGGTATGGACGATGATAAGACCATCGGTGAGGAATTGATTTCCCGTACCAATACCAAGCGTTATATCGTGACAACCGATGCGAACGGTGGTACGATTTATGTCAGAAACAATCTGGATGTGAAGGGCAACCAGTCTTACTATACGATCGGCAGCCTTGAGATGAACAAGGAAGTTGCACAGAATGTCGGTAAGATTGCACTGACGACGAAACAGGGAAAAGAAGATTTTGATAAAGCACAGGAACTGGTGGATATGTGGGAGAACAAATTTGCTTCTTTAAATCCTGAGGTCTATGCAAAGTCAGATTTTAATACATATTATACAAATTTCATCAGTGAATACGCAACGATGGGTCGTGTGCTTGACAATTACGTGGGCAATCAGGAAACCATGGTAAACGGATATGATAACCAGCGTTTACAGTTGCAGGGTGTATCTTCTGATGAAGAACTTGAAAAGATGATTAAGTTCCAGCAGGCATACAATGCAGCATCACGGTATATTAATGTTGTCAGCGATATGTTAGAAAGCTTAATCGTTTCACTTGGAAATGCATAAAATGAAGTTTAAACAGTTATCTGCACCGGGGCGAAAGCAGATGACCATGGCAGCGGATGCTGCCCGGTAATAAAACCGCCCGGAAATGAGGAAAATATGGCATCAACATTTTTTGGATTAACAATATCATACAGCGGTCTGCAGGCAGCATCCACATCGCTGAATGTTACGGGACATAACGTATCCAATATTAATACAAAGGGATATTCAAAACAGCAGGCATCCACAGAAGCTGCACAGGCATTACGTACGTTCTCGACCTACGGTATGCTCGGTGCCGGTGTTAAAGTAACAGGTGTCAGCCAGCTGCGTGACAGCTATTACGATGAAAAATACCGTAACAATCAGGCAAATTATGGTGAATATGAAGCAAAAGAAAATTATATGGATCAGATTGAAGATTTCTTTGATGAATGGAATCTGAACGGTTACTGTAAGGAATATCAGAAGTTCTTTACATCGGTAGAAGAAGTTATTAAAGCACCGGGCGAGGCTTCGACAAAGAATCAGCTGATTAACAATGCAGCGAGCATGGCGCAGTATTTTAATACATTGTCTACGAATCTTAGAAAGATTCAGGAAGATGCAAATAACGAAATCAAGGATGCGGTAGAGCAGATTAATTCCTATGCACAAAACATCGCTTCTTTAAACAGACAGATTAATCAGATTGAAGCCAACTACGGCGATGCAAATGATTTAAGAGATAAGAGAAATGCGCTGATTGATGATCTGGCACAGATTGTCAATGTCAGCATCAATGAAGAAGACATCGGAAACGGTCTGACAGATTTCAGGGTATCCATTAACGGACAGACACTGGTTGCAGGATACGATTACAATAAGCTTTATACAGAAGCCAGAGCAGATAAGAGAAATGCTTCCGATGCTGCCGCTTTATATGATGTAAAGTGGGAGAGCGGACAAAACTTCAATCTTTACAGCCCGTCTCTTGGCGGACAGATGAAGGCACTGGTAGATATCCGTGACGGCTGTAATGGTGAGTTTGAACAGTACAAAGTAGATGAGAACGGCGATTACATTCTGGATTCAGACGGTAACAAAGTATTGGAATCTGTATTAAGAAATGAACAGAATACAGATTTTAAGGGGATTCCGTATTACCAGTCCCAGTTAAACCAGTTCATTTCCACATTGTCGGAATCGGTTAATAACGTTTTAAAGAGTGGTCTGACATCAGACGGAACACAGCACGGCATTTCATTGTTTGTAACACAGACAAACACAGATACGATGACGGCTTTAAACATTACAGTCAACCCAGAACTGGTTAAAGATGCCGATAAGCTTGCAACAAGAAGTTCTGCGGCGACCGGACAGGCAGAAGCGGATATTATGGAACAGTTAAGAAAGCTTCAGAGCGAAAAGATTTTTGACGGTGGTACAGGCGCTTACTTCCTTGAAAGTATGGTCAGTGATATGTCCATTGATTCAAGCAATGCAACGAATATGTTAGATAATTACAACAACCTGCGCACAACAATTCAGAATCAGCGCTTATCAATCATGGGTGTTGATACCGATGAAGAAGCGATGGATATGATGAAATTCCAGCAGGCATATAACTTAAATTCAAAGATGATGTCTGTCATGAACGAAATTTATGACAAGCTGATTAATGGAACAGGACTATAAGTTTTAATGATTAGGTTTCATTCCGGATTGGAGAAGATATGAGAATTACAAATCAGATGATGATTAACAGCAGTATGGCAAATATCCAGGTGAATAAAAAACAGGTTAATACACTGGATACCCAGCTGTCTACACAAAAAAAGATTAATAAGCCGTCAGAAGACCCGATTATTGCCATTCGTGCGTTACGTCTTCGTGCCAGCTTAAATGAAGTAACACAGTATTTAAAGAAAAATATCCCAGATGCACAGCAGTGGCTTTCAACAACACAGGGCGCGCTGACACAGGGCGAATCTGTTATTAATAAGCTGTATGAATACTGCAATCAGGGTTCATCCGATTCTTATGCATCAGAACAGAGAAATACGATTGCAGAAAGCTTAAAGGCTTTAAAAAAGACTTTCTACGATGAAGGAAATGTAGATTACGCCGGACGTTACGTATTTACCGGTTATAAGACTGATACGACACTGACCTATCAGTCCGATGCACTGGCAGCTGAAGCAGATTATACGATTACACAGAAGTTTGGCAGAGATGATATTTCAAGCAAGACCGTCTATACCAATGCGTACAGCAATGCAGATATTTTAAATCTCAATGTATCTTACGATACAGATGGCAATGCTGTGATGCCAAATGTGGAAAGTGTCTACAGACTGCGCCTTGGCTATTCAGATGTGAAAAACACCGGATATAGCTTAAGCTATAACAATACAGATATCAGCTTTGCCGCAGATGGCACGGCAACCGTTACAACGTATCAGTTAGATGGCAATGGTAACAAGCAGCTGGACGCAGACGGCAACCCGATTACAACGACAACAACGGTCAATCCGGATGCCAACGGACAGTACAGCATTACAGATTCTACCGGTACTGCACTGACATTTACAAATACAACGGATAAAAACTACATTCCGGGTGATGATGAAATTGCCTTTAATGCGACAACAGGCGAAGTGCTGCTGGGTGAAAATGTTTATAAGCAGGTTTACACCTCAGACAGCTTTTCATTTACGTATCAGAAGAATAACTTCGTTAAAGATGATTTGAATCCTACCATGTACTATGACTGTGTGGATAATAAGACAGGAATCGTCTATGATAAGGTAAGAGAAGATGTAGAATATAACATCAACTATGCACAGAAGATTAAGATTAATACAGAGGCCAACGAAGCATTCGATATCAACCTCGGAAGAGATATTGATGATCTTGTGACATCCGTTCAGAATGTACTCGATTTAGAAAGCCAGATCTCACAGGTTGAGGGCATGTTAAAGGAAAGTCAGTACAGCGATGAGGATTCACAGAAAAAGTTAAATTCTATGCTGAATGGCTTAAATAAGCAGAAGACACTGGCAGAAGATGAAATGACAAAGGCATTTGAAAGCGGCATTTCACAGATGCAGGGCTATAAGCAGACGATTTCCCTTGCCAATGCAGATGTCGGTAACAGACTGACAAGACTGGAGCTGACACAGGGAAGACTTACAGAACAGTTTACCAATGTCACAGAAAGCAAGTCTGCCAATGAAGATATTGATCTGGAAGATGTTGTTGTAAGCTATACATCAGCCCAGCTGGTATACAACGCATCTCTTCAGGCTGCAAGTAAAGTTGTACAGCAGACATTGTTAGATTTCTTAGGATAAAAATAAAAGCAAAATAAAAGACTGCTTGTGAGAATGTGCGCAGGCAGTCTTTATTAGAAAATGGAGAAATGCAAAAAATATGCTTGATAGCATATGTTTCACACGGCTATTTGTTTCTGAGCGAAAACAAATAGCCATTATGGCAGATGAGAAATCGCCTACGCGAATTTCTCATCGCCTCTTCGCAACAAGTCGCTCAGGAATGGAGTAAAATATGCAGATTAATACAAAATGGTTTGGCACAGTGGAAATTGATGCTGCCAAAGTGATTACATTTGAAAAAGGGCTGATTGGGTTTGAGGACTGCAGCCGGTTTGCAATTGTATATGAAACAGAAGATAAGAAAGAAAAACCAATTATGTGGCTGCAGTCGTTAGATGAGCAGGCACTGGCACTGCCGATTATTAAGCCGGAATATATTGTGGATGAATATGCACCGGATGTTGAAGATGAACTTGTTTATAAGCTGGGAGAAAATGTAAAAAGTGATGATCTGATGATATTTGTTACGATGACAGTACCGTCTGATCTTACAAAGATGACCTGTAATTTAAAAGCGCCGATTATTATTAATACGGCGACGATGAAAGCAGTTCAGGCAGTTGCAGCCAATGAAGACTATGTTGTTCGCTTTCCGGTTTATAATCTTTTAAAAGAAAGAAAAGAAAAGGCGGGTGAGTAGAAATGCTGGCGTTATCGCGGAAAAAAGACGAAGCAATCATTATTAATGATAATATTGAAGTGAAAATTCTTGAAATCAAGGGCGACCAGATTAAAATCGGTGTTTCTGCACCGAAGTCCGTTCCAATCTACCGGAAAGAAGTCTTTACACAGATACAGGAAGCCAATAAAGAGGCATCAGAGTCTGTAGATATGGAAAAATTAAAGAAGTTATTCTAAAGATTCAGGTGCAAAAAACCGATAATACTAATAAGAAATGAGATAAACTGCGGTTACTGCGCAGTTTAAAAGCGGTGAAAAAGGATATTCACTGGGGAACAAGGAAACAAAGTATGCGTTATCACACGGAGGTGGATAAAAGTGGGATTAGAATCAATTAACAAAGCATCGGCAGCAACACAGAGTGTGCAGACGACAGCACCCGTAACGACAAATGTCCAGGCAGCAGGCAGCAGCGCACAGACAGCAGATTATACAGCGGCACAGGCAGTACAGCTTTCGTTTGGACAGGACAGTACATCTCCTGAAAGTCAGGAAAGCAAAGCAACCCTTGCAGATGTCAAAGACATCAGCAAAGTCTTAAACAGCAATACGGTTGCGGAGTTTGGTGTGTATGAGCCGATGAACCGGATCACCATTAAGATTAAAGACAAGGAAACAGGAGAAGTATTAAAAGAGATTCCTTCTGAGAAAATGCTTAAAATGTTTACAAAGGCCTGCGAACTGGCAGGGCTTCTTGTCGATGAAAAGATGTAGTAAATACAGGTACAAAACATACAGACATATAGAAAGGGGTAGATGATATGCCAATTCGTTTATCAGGTATGCAGTCCGGTCTGGATACGGAAGCATTAGTATCCGCACTGGTCATGGGTTACCGTACTAAAAAAGAAGATTATGAAAAAGCACAGACAAAGCTTTCATGGAAGCAGGATAAGTGGAAGAGTATCAATACAAAGATTACGAACTTTTACACGGGTACGCTTGCAAGCAATAAGCTGACAAGTGCGTATAATTTAAAGAAAGCAACGATTAATAATTCATCTTATGCAACCGTATCCGCTTCTACATCTGCGGTCAGCGGAACACAGAGTTTAAAGGTGACAAAGCTTGCTTCCACCGGATATCTGACAGGTGGAAAGATTAGTGGAAGCGGCAGTACGAAGCTGACAGGCAGCAGCAAACTCAGTGAAGTGGACGGAATGGGTTCTGTTGCAGATGGCGCCAGCATTTCTGTGACAGCAGATGGAAAGACATCAACGATTGATTTGTCTTCTGATATGACAATCAGCCAGTTTGTTGTTAAATTAAAAAATGCTGGACTGACGGCAAGTTTTGATGAGAATAATCAGCGGTTCTTTATCAGCTCGAAGTCGTCCGGTGCGGATAACGATTTTTCAATGACGGCTGCCAACAGCAATGGTAAGAATGCTTTGGGGGCATTAAAGCTTCAGGCAACAACAGCCGATACAGTTGCAAAGGATATTGCAAAATATCAGACAATTGCAGGCACGGATAAGAATACTTACATTGCTGATACAGCTAAGAGCAATTATGATGCAACAATTGAACAGTATAATACAGCAATTGAGAAGTTAAAGACATCGAATGCAGAACTGGAAGAAAAGAATAAAAAACTTGCATACCAGAAGCAGTATGTGGACAGCTTTATTGAAAAGGCAAATTATACAGGCACAGGTGATGGAATTTATAATCCGACGACACTTGATGAGGCCAGAAAGTATTTGTCTGACAGAGAGTCAGAGTTAGAAGCTAAAAAAACAGATGGAACCATTACGGATGATGAAAAGTTAGAATTGGAAGCAGTAAAGACTGTTTCAAAAACAGTGAGTGATGATACACTTGTATTTACAAGAACACAGAAGACAGATGACGATGGCAATGTGTCATATACAAGTGATGTGGATTCATTGCTTACAAGTACAGAAGCTTCTATTACATCAAATAACGAAACAATTGCGGCGAATAATACATCAATCAATCAGTATTATACGGAAGCGGGCGTAGACAGCACCAATGCAGCACAGGTAGACAGCACCAACGGAAAGATTCTGTTAAGCTACAGTGATGCAATCACAGGCAGCAATTCACTGGCAACAGGCTATCAGGCAGCAGCTACCACGCAGTATGAGTATGCTGTGAGCATGGTAGAAGCCTACAATGCATATACAGCAGGTACAGCTACAGATTCTCAGAAAGAATTGCTCGGACTGTCCACCTCGTCATCAACAGATACAACATCAGCAGTCCGTATTGCCGGAAGCAATGCACAGATTGAACTTAATGGTGCAGTATTTGAAAATACGACCAATAACTTCTCAATCAATGGTTTAACGATTCAGGCAACAGCACTGACAGGCAACGAAGCGATAACGATTACGACAGACACAGATGTCGATGGTATCTATGATACGATTAAAGATATGCTCTCAGAGTATAATGAACTGATTAAGACGTTAGATACTGCTTATAATGCGGAAAGTGCAAAGGGCTATGAACCATTGACAGATGATGAAAAAGAGTCCATGTCTGATGATGAGGTCGAAAAGTGGGAAACAAAGATTAAGGATTCCCTGCTTCGTAATGATGGAACATTAAGCAGCGTGGTTTCTTCTATGAAAAATTCAATGCTTGCAGGAATTACAATTGATGGAAAAACTTATAATCTTTCGGATTTTGGTATTTCTACAGGAAGTTACTTCTCAACATCAACAAATGAAAAGGGCGTATATCACATTGATGGTGATGAAGACGATTCAACATCAAAAGGTAATACAGATAAATTAAAAGCCGCCATTGCCAATGATTCGGATACAGTCATTAAATTCTTTTCACAGCTGGCAAATAACCTGTACAGCACACTGAACAAAAAGCTGGGAACATCAAACAGCATGAGCAGTTATATGTCCATTTACAATGACAAGGAGATGGCAACACAGTATTCAGAATATAAGACAAAGATTTCAGACCAGGAAACAAAGATTTCAACGTGGGAAGATTATTATTATAAGAAGTTTTCAAGAATGGAATCTGCACTGGCTTCATTAAATTCACAGGCATCTTCTATTTCTGGATTATTTGGCTGATAAATACAGCATGCAGGAGGAAAAATCGTGGCAGTAAATAATGCATATGCACAATACAGTAACAATAAAGTCCTCACCGCATCCCCGGCAGAACTGACATTGCTCCTTTACGAAGGGGCAATTAAGTTCTGCAACATTGCGATGATGGGGATTGAAGAAAAAAATATCCAAAAGACACATGATAACATCAAAAAGGCACAGGCGATTATTGAGGAATTACAGGCAACATTAAATCATTCATATAAAGTTGCAGAAGACTTTGATAATGTATACCGTTATATTTATAGTCTGCTTACAGATGCCAATATCCATAAGGATAAAGAAACGTTAGAGAAGGCTTTAAATGAAATCCGCGGTATGCGGGATACATGGAAACAGGTTATGAAAAGCGCAAAAAGTGTGTAACTCATTGAATGTGGAAGTATGTACACGAAAAATGAGGAGCAGATATGGATACAGAAAATTATCTTCAGATTATGATTGACAGTCTGGTTCAAAAAGAAGAATTGCTAAAGCAGATTGTAGATTATAATGAAAAACAGCAGGCAATTATTACGGCAGCAGAATTTGATGATCAGGCTTTTGAGCAGAATTTAAGCGATAAAGGCGAACTGGTAGAAAAAATTCTTAAGCTGGATGAGGGCTTTAATTCCGTCTTTAACCGTGTAAAAGACGAAGTACAGCACAATAAAGCAAAGTTTAAGCAGCCATTACAGCGGTTAAAAGAGCTGGTGTCGGCGGTTACGGACTTGGGTGTCCGGATACAGGCACAGGAGCTGCGCAATAAACAGCTGGTCGAAAAGCGGTTTGCACAGATGCGCAAGGAATTAAGTAATGCCAAGCGTACAACCAGCAAGGCGAATGCGTATTATAAGAATGCCAACAAGCTGAATAATTACGAATCGCATTTTTTAGATCAAAAAAAATAAAAAAAGTTTATATTCGGGCTAAAGTATTCTAAAATACACCCGATATAATAAATGTAAGTAATCAAGAAGATTACTAAAAATAATAACGGCGGCATGGAAGCCGCTACATATTCAAGGAGGAAGAATATTATGGTAGTACAGCACAATTTGACAGCAGCCAACACTAACAGACAGTTAGGTATCACAACAAACGGACTTCAGAAGTCTACAGAAAAGTTATCATCAGGTTATAAGATTAACCGTGCAGCAGATGATGCAGCTGGTCTTTCAATCTCAGAAAAGATGAGAAACCAGATCAGAGGTCTTAATAAGGCATCTGACAATGCTCAGGATGGTATCTCTTTAGTACAGACAGCTGAAGGTGCTTTAAATGAAGTACATTCTATGCTTCAGAGAATGAGCGAACTTGCAGTTCAGGCATCTAATGATACTAATCAGACAGTTGATAGAACTGCTCTTCAGTCAGAAGTAGCACAGCTTCAGACAGAAATTAGGCGTGTAGCTGATACAACACAGTTCAATAAGCAGAACATTCTGAATGGTGATTTCACAAGCAAGAACATTCAGGTAGGTGCAAATGCAAACGAATTAATCGGTATTAGTATCACAGATGTTAAGACAACAGTATCTGATGCTATTGATGCAGGTACAAAGGTAAATACATTCACTGATGCTCAGACAGCAATTACTAATATTCAGAACTCTATCACAGCATTATCTACACAGCGTTCTACACTGGGTGCTATCCAGAACAGATTAGAGCATACAACAGCTAACCTTGATAACATCAGCGAGAATACTCAGGCTGCTGAATCTCGTATCAGAGATACAGATATGGCTGAAGAGATGGTTACATACTCAAAGAACAACATCTTACAGCAGGCTGGTCAGTCTATGCTTGCACAGGCAAATCAGGCAAATCAGGGCGTTCTTTCATTACTTCAGTAATCGTAAGTACTATTATAAAAAAGGAGTCAGCTTCGGCTGGCTCTTTTTTTGATCTTGTACCATAAAAAGGTATGGAGATACCCACACCTTTTTAGAATGGAACTGTTGCTAATAATAAAAATCATAATAAATTATTGCATAATATCAGGAAAAGCGAGCTGTAATAGTTGAACAAGACGAATTTCCCATGTATGGAACTGTTTTACTTTTTCATAGCCGTTATGGGCAATTTCTAAACGCTCATCTTCATGTGTAAGATAATAGCTGCATTTATCCACCAGATCTTGTGGAGTGTCATAAGTAACGAGGTCTTTTCCAATCTCAAAATAATTACAAAGCTCCGATTGAAAATTTGTAATCAAAAAGCCGCCACAGCCCAATACATCAAAAATGCGGAGAGAAAGACCTGAACGGATGGATTTTGCAGTAATATTTATATTGATTTTGCTTTCATGAAAAATAAGCGGCATGTCAATAAGGGAGCTGGCATATCCCCGGTTATGAATAAGTGGCATTGAGGATGTATCACTGCCGGTGTATATATTTACATTAAAATGCTCGGAAAGAAGCTTTAAAAGGAGAAGCCGTTCCTGCTCACCGACTTTAACACTTAAGAAATGCTGGGCAACAATAGCACGGTAGAGGGGAATTTCGTCATCAGCAACTTCAACATCCTGTGCATATTTCATAAATTTTTGAACAAAATCGTCTGGTAGCAGTTCTTCAATAAAATTATAGCCGTATACTTTTAATTGAGCGTCAATAATTCCCATACAATATCCGTATTCATAGTCAGGAAGCTGAATTTGGTTAAAAGCACATTTTTCCTGATAGGTAGATCCGATGAAAGAAATGTCGGATTGATATTTCTTTTTTATGTCAGGTGCTGTTGTATCAAATAATTTATCTGTACGTGTGACGGAAGCAGCCAATGGAAGATGAAAAATGCAGTCTGGATTTTTTTCATAAAATTCTAAATAGGAAGCTTTGTCAAATATAAATATTCGGTTGAAGGGATTTTGAATAGCGTCGTCATATAATTCCAAAACCGGACTGTCAACGATTAAACTTATATAAGGCAGGTGCGTTAAATTACACAAATGGGAAAGCCATGGGAAAAAATTGATTGTAAAGACAAACGCATACTGTTTTAGTAAAATCCGCTGGGAAACAATTGAGATACAGTCGCTGTCAGAAAGATTCTTATTTTTTATAAGAGATATTTCTTCATCGACTTGAAAACCAAGTTTTTGGAATGTTTCAATAATATCAGGCTCGCAAATACTTCCATAACGGTATATTAGTATGTTCATAAAAATCTCCTTATGCTGTTATAGTATATATAAATTAATTATAGTACAAAGAAAAGTAAAATTCAATTTATTTCAAAAATGTTTTGTTATTTGCATTGTAGAAGATGGTATTCTCATTGGCTTTAATTTGTATTATAATTTAATTATTAATTTTAAAGAATAGAAATTGAGAGGAAAGGTAAGATGAAAACGTTATTAATCGGAAGTATGAAAAAAATAGAACATTTTTTTAAATGGATGAATGCTGCAAATGAGGTATTTGAAGTCATGTTAATAGTATCGGAGGATATGCTGGAAACTACAAAATTTCAATGTCCGGTACAGCCGTTATCTTATATGAGTGAAGTAAAAAATGAATATGATATTGTATTTATCTGCAGTGATTTTTATCAAAAATTAGGACATGTTTTAATGAGGATAGGATTCACAAAAGAACAGATTGAACCGGAAAATGGTATTTGTAAGTATTTATCCAAGTCGGATATTATGACTTATTATGCTGAAACAATTTATGAAACGTATGAATATGAAAAAACAGAGGATATAGCGGAAGTGGGAGCATTTACATATGGACAGCTTCTGGCAAAAGATTATGAAGAAGGAATTCATTTGTCTATAGGAAAGTTTTGCTCTATTGGATGCGGTGCAATTTTTATGCTGGGAGGAGAACACAGGGGGGATTGGTGTACGACGTATCCATTTAATGTAATGATGCCACAGTTTTCATATATTGAAGGCCATCCAAAAATAAAAGGTGATATTGTAATTGGAAATGATGTATGGATTGGAAGTAACGCAAAGATTATGTCGGGGGTGCATGTTGGGGATGGCAGTATTATTGCGGCAAATGCAGTTGTGACAAAAGATGTTGAGCCGTATACGGTTGTAGGTGGTGTCCCAGCAAAGATGATTAAAAAGCGTTTCCCGGATGAAACCATTCAAATGCTTGAGCAGATGAAGTGGTGGAATTGGGATTATGAGGACATTTATGATGTTGTTCCATTGCTTCAAAGTGGAAATGTGAATGGACTGATAGCATATTATAGAGGCAAAGATAAAAAATAAAAAGTATAGGACAGTCCAGTGCTGTCCAATAATTTATAAAAGAACTTGAGATGAAAAAAGAACTTTATTTATAAAAGTGTTGGAAGTTGAACTTGTAAGAAAAACATTTTTGTTTATCGGGTTTAGTTTTCATGACTCAAATTTGGAGAGAATTATAAGTATTGCAAAATATTAGTATATATATAAAAATACATAATGGATTTTAAATCTATACGAGGTTTGGGGCAGGTGTTGGAAATTATATTTTGTCAAGAGTATAGTGGCTCAGTTGTCAAGACAAAAATCTGAGATTTTTATAATGAACTGATATGGTTGATAAGCTACAGGTAACACAAGGAAAGTAGTGGAACTCTCTCCTGTCTTATTTATGCTAAGCTACATATGGCAACAGCATTGCCGGATAGTAGCATTCAGCTGGTGTCTGATAGTCAAGTGCAGAATGACGCCGCTCAAAGTTGTAAGTGTGGATACTGTCCGATGGCGGCTCTGGCTTCTTTGATGTTATTGTATTGTGTCAGATAGACTTCTTCGTACTTGAAGCTGCGAAACCAACGCTCAATCATGATGTTGTCTGCCCAGCGGCTTTTTCCATCCATGCTTTGGCGGATGCCGTTTTCTTTTACGAAATCAATGTATTGCTGACTTGTAAACTGACATCCTTGGTCAGAATTCAGTATCTGTGGTTTTGCCACCTTAAATGCTTTTTTCAAAGTATTGACGACCATTCTGGTATCGAGCGTATCATCAACTTCCCAGCCGACAATACAACGGCTGTGCCAGTCAATAACAGCTGTCAGATATAAAAAGCCGCGCTTGATCGGAATATATGTAATATCAATAGACCATGCTTGATTTGGCTTGTCTATGACGGCATTTCTAAGGAGATAAGGACATACCTTAGCCTGTTGCATCCGTTTGGAAAGATTCATCTTCGGATAGATTGGATAAATATCCATTTCATTCATGTAATGTCTGGCTTTGCGTCGACCGACATGATAACCACGTGCTTTCAGCTGTGCGGACATCTGTCTTGCACCCCATGCCGGGTTATCGGTATGAAGATGATCAATAATCTCTTTACAAGCCAGTTCTTCATCGGATATAGGCATCCCTTTGTAATAAATACTTGTACGATTGATATCAAGCAGCTTTGCTCCGACAGAAACGGGTAATTCCTTAGTCGTCAAAAGGTTTTGGACTAAATTTACTCTCGTAGTCAGGTCCACAAATTTCTTCAGATTTTTTTTTGAGCCAGTCAACCTGCATGGTTAACTGACCAACCTTTTTGGCATACTCCGCTTTTTCCTTGCGTTCTTCGGCAAGCTTTTCCTTAAGATTTTCCTCACGCTTGTCGTCAAATACAACTGACGCATTGTCAAGAAATTCATTCTTCCAATTTCGGAGCAGATTTGGCTGAATATTATTTTCAACTGCCAGGGTATTGATATCCTTCTCACCCTTTAACAGTTCGATAACAAGGTCTGATTTGAATTTGGCACTGTAATTTCTTCTTTGTCTGGACATGATTTTGAATCCTCTCTTTCATACTGATTGTAGTATATCAGATTCATTAAAATCTGTCCGAAAAAGTGTCTTAATTTATGAGACCATTATCTAGTTTTTAATTTTAGTCATTATTTGAAGTGATTTTTTAAATTTAAATCAAATAAAAATGTCCCAAAATATTGACTTTTGTCCCAGTACATAATAATATATAAGAACAAGCATATTAAATTTATCTATGATAGTACTCAGTAGAGCAACACAGGATTTATTTGGAATATGGAAAGGGATTTTATAATATGAAGAAGCAAAATGTTTTAAATTTGATTAAATATCATGTGGAAAGAAATGAGAATGGTTTTAGAAATGAAGCAATTAATATTGCAAGGTATTTTGACAGTATTGGGGATGACCAGTTGGCTGAATATATTATGAGTTTGATTGCTGAATCAAATCTATACACACCACAGGGGAATGACTTTGAAAGTGAATTTTTAAAACAAATAGAAACAAGGAATGTTCAGCCTTTATATCTACCTTCTGTAATATCAGAAGACATAAAAGGTATCATTAATGCAGTGAATCACAATATTGGGATTAATAAATTCTTGTTTGAAGGAATGCCGGGGAGTGGAAAAACAGAAGCGGTTAAGCAGGTCGCGCGGCTGTTAGACAGGACATTGTTTTATGTGGATTTTGAAAATCTGATTGATAGTAAGCTGGGGCAGACGAATAGGAATATTGCTGCACTTTTTAGTGAAATTAATATGTTACCACAGCCGAATAAAGTGGTTATATTATTTGATGAAATTGATGTTATAGCATTAGACCGTATTAACAGTAATGATGTGCGCGAAATGGGGCGTGCAACATCTGTTATTTTAAAAGAATTAGATCGGTTGACAGATTTAAATAAGGAGATTGTTATTATTGCAACAACCAATTTGTTTTCTAATTTTGATAAAGCTTTAGTGAGAAGATTTGATGCAGTTATTAATTTTGATCGTTATACAAAAGAAGATTTAATAGAGGTTGCAGAATATTATTTTTCATCATTTATTAAAAATTTCAAAGGAATTTCAAAGGATACGCGGCTTTTTAGAAAAATATTGAATGTGGCAGAAGAAATACCGTATCCGGGAGAACTTAAAAATATTATAAAAACATCGCTCGCATTCAGTGATGTGAATTCAGAAAATGATTATTTGAGAAGACTGTTTAACAATGTAATTGGCAATATTGATGAAATGAACGTTACACAGCTGCATGAAATGGGATTTACTGTGCGGGAAATAGAGAAACTAAAAGGAGAGTCTAAAAGTAGTGTATCCAGAAAGTTAAATGAATAGGAGAAATGGTATGAATAATGTATTGGAATTAAAGGGAAAACGTTTTGAGCAGGCATCAAAAACCAGTAGAGGCGGTGGTGCTGCAATGAATAGCAGGGTAATCGTTACAAGTGAACGGATATTTCGACTGATAGAAAGACTGAATCAGTTGAAGAATTTCTGGAAAAACGAAAATCAGCCATTTAATGGAATATTAGTTAGTGTTTATTACAATAAGATAGTGGCTAAAACAAACAGAATCTCAGGAATATTTAAAGGAGAAAAGTCAAATTATGCGATTGTTGGTGCAAAGTTTAATCCGAATAAAACAAAGCATATTATAACGTATTTTTTAGACTTATCGGATTTAGATGAGAGTGCCAGGCTATTGTATGAGGCAGAGAATATTTTGAGATTGTATTTCGGAGGTAGAATTTCAAAAGAAATATTTGATAATCGTAAAATGTTTGATGCAGTTGATTTTAAGAAATTGAATCTGAGTAAGTCATTGTTTAGACAAATCATAGCAGATGTATCCTATATTGAAGATTTTGATGTTGAATTGGCAGATAAACGTAGTAAAGAGAGTATTATTACAATATATGATACCGGTGTTGATGTAAAAAGACTGTTTAAAAGCATTGGGATTGATATTCTATCAGCTAGAGTATTAGATAACAGGACAGTTTATCTGGATGTAAACCAGTTAAATTTGCTATACGAAAAAGCACCATACCTTGTTGCAATGGCTACAGAAAATCTTTCAGATTTATTACCGGAAGATTTTATTGACGAATATCAGGAAAAACTGGTAACAATTCCTGCTCCGGTGTATGAACCTGTTATTGGGGTTATTGATATGCTGTTTGATGAAAGAGTGTATTTTGGAGAGTGGGTTGAATATCACAAAATGATTGATGACCGACTTCCGGTTTCTTCGGATGATTACCGTCATGGAACAGCAGTGTCATCAATTATAGTAGACGGACCGAAGCTGAATCCATGGCTGGATGACGGATGCGGACGGTTCAGAGTCAGACATTTTGGTGTAGCATCAGGAACCCAATTTTCTTCATTTAAGATTATAAAATTTATTAAAAGTATTGTTGAGGAAAATAAAGATATAAAGGTGTGGAATATTTCGCTTGGGAGTAATCAGGAAATAAATGACAATTTTATTTCGGCAGAGGGGGCAGTTCTCGACAAAATACAGTATGAAAATGATGTTATATTTGTAGTGGCTGGAACAAATAAGCCAAATTCTGATGTGGTAAAAATTGGTTCACCTGCTGATTCTATTAACAGTATGGTTGTAAATTCAGTGACAAAGAGTGGTTTATCAACACGATATTCAAGAAAAGGATTGGCACTTTCGTTTTTTGCGAAACCTGATGTGAGTTATTATGGCGGCAGTGAAGAACAATATATCCGGGTATGTGAACCAACGGGAGAAGCGAATGTTGCAGGAACGTCATTTGCAGCACCATGGATTGCAAGAAAATTATCATATCTAATAGATATTTTAGGAATAAACCGGGAACTTGCAAAAGCTTTAATTATTGATGCTGCAAGAGGTTGGAATGAGACACCGGGACCGGAAGAAGTGGCGCTGTACGGACATGGTATTGTTCCAATACGAATTGAAGATATTGTTCAGACAAAAGATGATGAAATTAAATTTCTTGTAACAGATGTCAGTGAAAAATGGAATACATATAATTATTATTTTCCAATACCGCTTAAAGATGATAGTTATCCATATTTTGCAAGAGCAACAATGTGTTATTTTCCAGTATGTGACAGGGCACAGGGTGTCGATTACACAAATACAGAGCTTAATCTACATTTTGGCAGAATAAAGGATAATGGAAAACTCAATGAGATTAACTCAGATAAGCAAAATCTGGATGAAGATTTAGATGGTGAGAAAAATTATATACTTGAGGGAGAAGCCCGTGAAAAATTTCGTAAATGGGATAATGTGAAATATATTTCAGAAGGCGTTAAAGAAAAAAGAATTCCTAAAAAATCGTATCAAAATAAAAATTGGGGAATGGAGATTAAAACCAATAACAGATTAGACCCAAAAGACGGTGTCGGACTGCGTTTTGGTGTTGTCGTAACCTTGAAAGAAATGTATGGTGTGAACCGTATAGAAGAATTTATCCGGAACTGTCATCTGAATGGCTGGCTTGTCAATAAACTCGATATTCAAAATAGAATTGATATTCATGAAAAGGTGAATGAGGAAATTGAGTTTGAATAATGAAGCGGGAGGTAATTATGATCTCTCGGAATCCTGAGTGATCATGCCAGCAAAACTCTGGCATTGAACTTTGACAAGTAAATATTATTCTTGAACGTAAAAATGAGCGCAAGAAATAAAAATAATTGTCGCTACGTTTCAAAAAATGAGATATAATAATTCATAGGATTATGCTGTATCCAAAATCAACTTTTTCAGGGGTGATTCAGATGGCAAATTCCATGCATCTAGATGCTGTAACATCAGGATGTGATAGAGGCGGCAGTACCACATTTTAGTTGAGCGGTGTCTGCCGTCTTCTAATTTAAAATCTAATTTCTCGCGTTTGTTAGAACGCTCAGCAGAAGTCCTTGCATTGTATTCCAGTTTCCATTCCTTGCTGTTTCTTGGCGGATTGTTGAACAATCTTGGATTATCTTTCATAAACCTTCCCTTTGCATTTACAGATACGCTTTTTTCGTTCCCTGTGGGAAGTAACAACAGGAGTGCCATCACCGGCTAAAGCCAGGGCAACCGTAACTTTTTCTACAGAATCAGCTTTGGAACCGTTTGTTTTAGGCTTCTTAACCTTGGTTTTAAGAGGATGGATATGAGGTGACATATGGTTATCATCAGAGTTCCATAAACGGTTTATAAAATTATAAAAAATATCGGTAAAAGATAAATCGAGATTCCGGAAACGTTCGATAATATCCCATGTAGAGCGGGCAAGGGCATCAGGAACAGGATAATATTTACGAAGATTAGTAACAACAAAATTTTGGTAGTCAGCATGACTGCCACAGTTAACAGGTAACATAAAAAATCGCCTCCAATCGAAAAATATCTGCCGCCGCGGGCGACGGTTCATACTAATTAATAGGCGCGGAGCGCCGCATTTTTCGATAGATTTGTCAAGTGCTTTTGACAAAAAAAGTGGGGGATTTTAATAAAAAGGGAATCTGAAAGCCTTATATTTACTGGCTTAGAGATTATTTTGAAATTATGGAGGTAAGAAAGTGTTAATTTTAAATGTACCATATAAAGAAAAAGATGAGGCAAAGGCACTTGGAGCAAAATGGAATCCGAACATAAAGAAATGGTATGTACAGAACAGGCAGGATTACGTCAAGTTTTATAAATGGATTATGCCCCAAGGAAGTATAATAGTGTGTAATAATCTTTATGTGATTGAGGGAAGGCAGAGATGCTTTAAATGTGGTAAGGAAACAAGAGTCATTGGTTTTGGAATAGAAGATTTTTATGATTTTAGTGATTATGATATTGAGGACAGTTTATTAGATGAAGTTGAGTATTGGAGCGGGGTAATAAGAATTGCAGGTCCTATAAATCCGATTCCAGAGAAAATACTTACATATCTTCAAAAAAACTATAACTATAAAATGAGGTATTCTAAAACAACAAATGAAAGTCATATAAACAACTGTTGTGATAATTGCGATGTACTTCAGGGAGATTTTTATTTATTCTCTGAGGTAGATAGTCCATTCTGGATAGATTCGGAGGAAAAAGTAAGGGGGTTGAAGATATATAGGATACCATTGAAACATGATATTGCTGTAGATGCGAACGTAGGATACTCGAATACAGATGAGTGGTTAAAGATGTATGGAAATATAGAAGTGTTAGATATAGATTCTATTTAACGTACAGAAGCTAAAAACGACTTTAAGGGTTAACTATTTCCAATTCTGACCGATATAATATATAATAGAAGCAGGATTTAGGATGAGTCTTGATTGTGCATGGAGGCATGAAAAAATATAGAATAGGTATTTAGCCATCCGGATAATTAGATTCGGGTGGCTTTTTTACTTTATGAAAATCGCTAAGCGATATTCCTATAAGAAAAATGCTTTCGTTGCAAAATAGAATGAATAGAGCAGGAAATGAATATGGACGAAAAAATATTGGTGACAAGGCCGTCAATGCCGTCATATGAAGAATATATAGAGGCGATAAAACCGTTGTGGGATTCTCATTGGATTACAAATATGGGAACGTATCACCGGCAGCTTGAAAAAGAATTAAAAGAATATCTGGATGTGCCGGGATTGTCGTTAATGGTTAATGGACATATGGCATTGGAACTTGCGATACAGGCGTTTGATTTTCCGGAGGGGGCAGAAGTTATAACGACCCCGTTTACCTTTATTTCTACGACACATGCAATTGTAAGAAACAGATTAAAACCGGTATTTTGTGATGTTAAATTAAGCGATGGAACAATTGATGAAACGAAGATAGAAGATCTGATTACAGAAAATACAGTGGCAATTTTGCCGGTGCATGTCTATGGAAATGTGTGCAATGTAGAAGAAATTCAAAGAATTGCAGATAAGTACAGCTTAAAGGTTATATATGATGCGGCGCACGCATTTGGTGTGAAATATAAAGGAAAAGGAATCGGAAGCTACGGTGATGCGTCCATATTCAGTTTTCATGCTACAAAGGTATTTAATACCATCGAAGGTGGAGCAGTGGCGTTTTCAGACCCTAAAATGTATGATAAGCTGTATAATCTGAAAAATTTCGGAATCCGTGGAGAAGAACTGGTTGTTTCGGTCGGTGCCAATGCGAAAATGAATGAATTCTCAGCAATTATGGGACTGTGTAATCTGAAGCATATTGATGAAGCGATTCAGGCAAGAAAAGAACGGTATGAGCTTTATACAGAATTATTAAAAGACATTCCGGGAATAAAATTGTTTGATAGGAATGAAAATGCGACCAATAATTATGCGTATTTTCCGATACTGGTGGAACAGGGATATGGAAGAAACAGGGATAAGTTGTATGATTATTTAAAGGAAAATGATATATACGCAAGGAAGTATTTTTATCCGATTACAGCGGATCAGGCATGTTTTAGAAATCGTTATAGAAATGATGATTTAGAAATAGCGAGAGAACTTTCAGAAAAGGTATTGGTTTTACCGTTTTATGAAGTGTTAGAAAAGAAAAAAATAAAAGAAATTGTTATACATATGAAGCAGTGAGAAAATGTGAAAATAATGAGGGTCAGTGTATGAAGATAGCAATTATGCAGCCATATTTGTTTCCTTATATTGGATATTGGCAATTAATAAATGCAGTAGATGAGTTTGTTTTGCTTGATGATGTTAATTATATTATGCGGGGATATATTAATAGAAATAGTATTCTAATTCATGAAAAACCATTTCTATTTTCGATACCGATTCACAAAGCATCTCAAAATAAATTAATAAGCGAAACAAAATTAAGTTTTTCTGATATGGAAAAAGATAAATTTTTAAACAGAATTGCAAATGCATATAAAAAAGCTGCGCAGTTTGAGAAAGTAATGCCGCTTATACAAGAAATAGTAAATAATCCGGAAGAAGATTTAACGGAGTATATATATTATCAAATATTTAAAATAAATGAATATCTCCATATTAATACGGTATTAAAAAAATCTTCGCAAATAAAAAAAAATAATCAATTAAAAGCGCAAGATAGAATTATTGATATTTGTAAAATTGAAAAAGCAGATATTTATATCAATCCGCAGGGAGGCAGAAAATTATATAATTCAGAGAATTTTAAGCAGCAGAATATACAACTGTACTTTTTAGACAGTAGAAGAGATGAGATAAAATATAATCAGTTATCTAAAGAATTTGTACCGAGTTTATCAATTATAGATGTTTTGATGAATGCATCAGGTGAAGAAATAAAGAAATTACTGGAAAAATATGATTTAAATGTAAATTGATAAAAATGCGACTAATAAAAATGCGGATATTCCAATACTGGTGGGATAGTAATACGGAAAAGATAGGGATGAACTGCATGATTGTTTAAAAGTAAATAATATATATGCAAGTCCGTTTTTCTCTTTAACAATATGGCAAAAGTCTTTGAAAGCATGTTAGACTGGAGCACTAAGCTTGCAACTGTAAATGATAAGAAACAGATTACCCTAGGGATGGAGCATACCAGCCATTACTGATTCTGTTTGGCAACTAGGTTGCTTGAGAGGGATGTATCTACAGATAAAGTTAATTAACCAATAATTTTGTTTATAGAGTCGTTGAATGATTTGAAGTAAATATAGTATAATATCCATGAGCATTGTCTCCTTTGTTTAATTGGAAGTTTGGTCATGGATAATTATAACAAAAAAGGGAGGTCAATGCTTTTTTATTTGTAAACCTCTTAGAAACTAAGTAAATAAAGGCTTTATAAGCCTTTGATAATAAAAAAGTAGTGTTAATCTTGATACTACCATATGAGACAAGAAGGTGTATATATGAAAAAAATTGGTGTTAATGCTATATGTATGTGTGTTACAGAGGATGGAATTTGGTTTGTTCAAGGAATGTGTCCTATTTTATACTTTTATGATATAAAAATAAATGAAATTACTAAAGCGGAGGCAATGCAAATTGGTGAATCATATGGGGAAGGTTTTTTTTCACAAATCTATAATTTAGAAAATAAATTATATTTAGTTCCCAATAATTCAAAAAAAATAGTTATATATAGTATACATAATAATACATTTGAATATATTGATGTTTTGGATTCCTCTTATAATATGTATATTAACTGTTATGAATTAAATGAATATTTATATTTCATCCCATATAGAGCAAAAAAAATGATAAAGTTATCGATAACAGATAAAAATGATATTGAGTATATTGATATGGACTATAATGAGAGAGAAGATAATTGTATTAATTCAACGTGTAGAAATGGAAATATTGTGTATGGTGCATTATGGGAAAAAAATGAAATTGTTGAGATAGATTTAGATACTTTACAAATAAAGTTTATAAAAATTAATTATGATTATGAATTTAGTCAAATTGAAAAATATAGAAATCTATTTTATTTATACGATATGAAAAATAAAAAAATAATTGTTTTTTCAGAAAATTTTGACAAAATTGTAAGTGAAAAATATGTTGGATATAGAATTGGTAATTTTAAAATAAAAAAAGATGGTAGCATAGTTATAGACTCAGGAGAAACAAATGATATAATCTTCATTAATTCTGATTTTAAAAGAATAAAAAAAATAAAAGTCAGTAATTGTACGGATTTTATAGATATTGGAAAATACCAATTAAATGTTTGGAAAGAATACAAAGATATAATGTTTGGAATAGGAAAAAATGGTGTTTTATATAAATATTATAAATTTGACGAAAAGATAGAAACGCAAGATATAAAAATAAATGAGAAATTATATAATCAGTTAAATACAATAATAATTAGAAATAGTAATGTTGTTAAGGAGAGAAAAACGTATAAATTGGCTAGTTTTTTGAAGAACATATAAAATTTTTAGATTTAAGAAAAGTTATTAAATATACAATAAGGAGCTAAGTATGGAAAAATTATATATTTCGCCATTTAATTTTAATGGAATTATTTTATATCATGAAATGCAAAGGAAAGGAATGAAAATAGAAGGCTTTTTAGAATCTAATTCTTATCTTTGGAATAAATCATATGCTGGTGTAGGAATTTATCAAAGATGTTATATTCCAAATTCTAGAATAATTGTGTGTGCAAATAAAACTAATACAAGGATGGCAATTAGAAATCACCTATTAGAGATGGGATATGAAAATGATAAAATAGAACAACTTCATTATTCTGTTGATATATTAAATGTTTTTGAGGACATATTGATTGATGATTTATTAAAGATATTTCCTAAAACCAATAATGCATTAATGTGTTGGATTGAGAATGTTATAAAATTAAAAAAAATGAAAGAAGAAAATATTGATGTTCGAAAAATTAGTTATGAGGATTTGTTTGACTTAAATAGAAAGGAAGTATTCGATGATAAAATCTTTCTCAAACAATGTGAAATTATAGTCACAAATAAATGTTCATTGAAATGTAAAAAATGTGCAGCAGGCATACAGTATTTTGAACATCCACAGGATATGGAATATTCTCAAGTGATAAAAGATTATAACAAGATGATTGAATTGATAGATTGGATAGATGATATAGTGATAATAGGTGGGGAGCCTTTCTTATATGATGATCTTGATAAAGTTATAGATGGAATATTTAATAATCCACAGACAAAGAAAAAGGTTGGGGTAATTAAAATAATAACAAATGGTACAGTTATTCCTAATAATAAAGTGCTTCAGGCAATTAAGAAAAATAAAATAATTATATGGATATCAAATTATGGTGATAAAAGTAGAAAATTAGGAGAATTAATAAATATTCTTAGACAAGAAAGAATTGATTATACTGTTTTACCATTGCAGAAATGGTCAGATGTAATTCAATTAAATAATGAAAAAACAATTCAAGAAGATGCGAAACGCTTAAAAAGAAGAAAAGATGGTTGTGTAACAAGATGTAGAACGGTTGCTGGTGGAAGATTTTATTTGTGTTCACTGTTAAAATCTATGGATTTTTTAGGAATTAAACCATTTGGAAGTGGTGATTATGTTGATTTATATGAAGATGATGCAAGAACAAAAATAATGAGAATGCTTGATATGAATACTCCATTACCTAGAGCTTGTTCTTTTTGTTCTGGTTGTTCTAAAGTAGATTGGGATAATGCAAGTATAAAAGTAGCGGAGCAAATAAGTAGACCATTAAATTTTATAAAAACAAGAGACTAAAAATAAGAAAATTAATTATGAAAAGTTAACCATGAATGGGTAAAAAGAGTAACTTTAATGAAAAGTCTAATCTTCAGCTATGTTGGAAGAATGGAATAGTTGGAAGCGGTGAGGATATCACTGGAAAAGAAATCCGCAAATCAGGTGGAGTGTGAAACACGCTGTATCAATATCAAGACCAACTGGTAAATCAGGGAATGCATCCACTGAAAATCCGTTCTTGCTTAAAAAGAAGGTCGGTAAAAATCAAAGATAAATAAGAGCAGTGCGGGCAGTAGTTCCCTCCGTAGAGCAAGGTTTTGCTTGAAAGATTAGCTGGCACTCAGCACATGAGCGGATAGAACGAAGGAAGTTGATACATGATGCTATTAGACATGTAAGGTTCATCATCATAGTTGTTCAGAGGAATTATAGCCTTTATAAAGTAAAAACAATGGATGCTTTATTTTGTATATCTGTTTTCAACTATTCAGTATTTGATAGAATGAATATTCATGCACTTTAGCAATTGTTATGAGATAACTGTTTATATAAAAAAGTCCCCCAATTAATGATTTAGGACTTGAAATTATAGAAAGGAGACGTGTGATAATTAACTTCTTAATTATCATACAAGATTAAATGAATAAGTATTGGATATATGGAGCAGGATATAATTCGAAACGATATATAGAGAAATTGAAGGAATTTTTGGAAATAGAATATATTTTAGATAGTGCAAAAGATAAAATACACACTTTTATAGACGGAATAGAAGTAATAGAACCGAGTATGGTAAAAACATCGATGTATAATGGACAGAAGATTATAAATACTGTTACTAATCCTGCATTTGTAGGTGAAATTCATGATTTATTAAATAGTTTTGGATTGAAGAAGAACGTAGATTACATAGATGCTTATGAAATTGTAAATATTTTTCCGATACCATCAGGAATTGCTTCAGGAGTTCTGCAAAAAATAGAAGGATATAAATGGTCAAAGGGAGTAGATAATAAATCAAGACTATTAAAAAAAGAAAGTGAGCAGAGAATATTTAGAGTTATAAAACCCGAATATTGTAATCGTTATAAATCAATTCTTGAGGTTTGTGAGAAAAACAATTTGTTTGATAACTATATTATTAAAACAAATGTTTTTAATGGTATACAAGAACTGGATAAATATTTGGTTTTAGAGCATGAATTTATTAATCCGGTTACGTATAATTATGAGTGGTCTCCTAAAATGATTAAACATAGTATATTTTTTACATTAGATTTAATTAAAAAATTGACGGAAGTAGGTTTGGGGTTAGAAGACGGACATGCATTGAATGTAACCATTCATAAAGGCAACTTTGTTTTGCTGGATTTTGGCGCATTAACAGATACATTGACAGGACCATCGGTGCTTATAGAGGTATTAAATACACACATAATCCCATTTATATACGTTATGAAGGGGAAGTATGACAAAGCATATATGTGTATGAAAAATGCGGATATTGTATTTACAATAACGGATATAAAGGGATATTTAAATAAAACTGAATTATATGCATTGAATACATTGTATGATTTGGCTGCATTTAGTACCCATAAACAGGAAGTAATCAATTTTATAGATAAAACGGTTGAATTTTTAAGTAATGTGGATTTGATTAATTTTGATACAAGATGGAAAGGATATCAAAATGATGAATGGAATTGGTCTGAAAATAAAAAATTATGGTCAACAAAAATGCATAGTGTAATTGATGCTCTGATAAAATTGAAACCTCATACTATTATTGATTTAGCTGGGAATATGGGATGGTATGGCTCTTATTTAAACAGTCAAGTCGAATATGCGATTGTTGCGGACTATGATCCAATGTGTATTGATTATTTATGGGAAAAGATAAATGATGAACACATGAAAAATGTGATTCCGGTTTATATGTCTCTTTGCAATCCAACACTGGATTATTATAAAGATTATCCTATTGCTCAATGTGGAATAGAACCGTGGAGAAAAAATGCATATGTTAGGTTTAAATCGGATGTAGTTATAGCATTGGCTATAATCCATCATCTTGTTTTTGCGCAACAATTATCATTTGAGGAAATAATTTGTCAACTTTCATTATTTAGTAATAAATATTTGATAATTGAGTTTGTAGATCAAACAGATAGATATATAACAGATTTTCTAAAAGATGGATTTGAATGGTATACTAAGGAAAACTTTGAGGCACAATTAAAACAGAAATATAGAGTTTTAGATATAAAGGGTTCAACTCCATGTGAAACAAGATGGATTTACATATGTGAGAAAATTGTTAAGTAATTCACTTGCTGGCGGATGAATAAAGTATATTATTTAGAATGAATTGCAAATACATGGTTTCATGGGAGAAAAATAAAAATGAGATATGTAATTTTTGGTGCTGGAAATTTTGGCACACAGGCTATTGATTTAATAGGAAAAAGCAATATAGAGTTCTTTATTGATAATAATGTAAATAAGCAGAAAAGAAAATTTTGTGGATTTGAAGTATTATCATTAGAAAACGCAAAGAACAAAATTGATGATGTTTGTATAATAATTGCAATGTCAGATATATATATAAAAGATGTACAGGAACAATTAATTGAAAATAATATTAATAATTATAAAACAATTAATCAATTAAAAATGGAATTAACAAAACAAAAACTCTTGCTAAGAACGGATTATGTAAATGTATATAATAAAGCAATTAATTGGATAAAAAGTAATACAATCAATAATCAGGGAATTATAAATAATTCAAATTTGAAAAAAATATATCCAGAAGTTACAGGTTATTATATTCCATCGTTGATTCGTTGGGGATACAGAGATTTAGCAATTGATTATGCAAGATATTTATGTAGTATTCAGAATAGTGATGGTGCTTGGTATGATACAGAAAATAAAAATCCATATATATTTGATTCAGCACAAATATTAAAGGGCTTGATAGCAGTTAGACATCTATATCCGGAAGTAGAGAAACACATAATTGCTGGTTGTGATTGGATTTTAACAAATATGAATGATGATGGAAAATTAATAGCTCCATTAAAAGATATATGGGGAGATGGTAAAACTTTTTCAGAGTTGATTCATACATATTGTATATCACCTATTAAAGATGCTGGTATTATTTATAATAGAAATGATTATATTGAAAAAGCAGATAAAATAGCTCATTATTACACATCGAAATATAGGGAAGATATTCTTAATTTTAATTTGCTTTCACATTTCTATGCGTATGTGATGGAAGCGATGCTTGATATTGGAGAAACATCATTAGTTAAAGAGGCTATGGATAAAATAGAAACTATTCAAAAAAGTAGTGGTGGTATTCCCGCATACAATAACGTAGATTGGGTATGTTCAACAGGACTATTTCAATTTGCAGTTGTATGGTTTAGATTAGGCGAACTAGAAAAAGGAAATAAAGTGTTTAATTATGCATGCAAGTTACAGAATAAATCAGGTGGGTGGTATGGTAGTTATTTATCAGAGGAAAATGAAAATGAAATAAATACATATTTCCCTAATAGTGAAATAAGCTGGGCTGTAAAATATTTTTTAGATGCGTTATATTATAAAAATTTAGCACAATTTAAATTTCAGGCGCCTATGTTTTTAGATAGTATAGAAATAACGGACGGACGATATAAGTGCATAGAGGAAATAATGAAAAAAATTGATTCTTGCGCTAAAGTATTAGATGTTGGATGTGGAAAAGGCCGTTACTTAAAAGAATTAGTAAAAACGCATTCTACAGTTAAATATTATGCTGTGGATATTTCGCTTGAGGTAATGAAATTTTTTGAAATACCAGGTGTTGAAAAAAAACAAGGGAATTTAACAAATATTCCTTATGAGAATAATAAGTTTGATTTTACATATTCATGTGAAGCATTAGAACATGCCGTGGACATAAGTAGTGCAATAAGAGAAATGTGTCGTGTAACAAAATCAGGTGGATATGTAGCAGTAATAGATAAAAATAAAGATATGTTAGGATATTATGACATTGAAGAATGGGAGCAATGGTTTGATGAAAATGAATTAAAGCAAGAACTATTGAAATATTGTTCAGATGTAATTGTGAAAAAAAATATTAATTTTGATGATAAACCGGCAAATGGACTGTTTTATTGTTGGATCGGCAAAATAAAATAAGAAGGTGGATATGATGAAAATTTTAATTGTTTTTGGAACTCGTCCAGAAGCTATAAAGATGTGTCCGTTGATACTTGAATTAAATAAAAATCCTGATATAAAATGTAGTGTTTGTTTAACAGGACAGCATAAGGAAATGCTGGATCAAGTCATAGATACATTTGAAGTGAATGTGGATTATAATTTATCTCTTATGAAAGAACGGCAAAAGTTGGAAGATATTACGTCTGAGATTATTGTAGGAGTATCTAAAGTCATTGGAATAGAAAAACCAAATCTGTTGCTTGTACATGGGGATACAACTACATCTTTTTCTGCTGCTATAGCTGCATTTTATCATAAAATTCCAATTGGACATGTAGAGGCAGGTCTTAGAACTTATAATATGAATTCACCATATCCAGAAGAATTTAATAGACAGGCTATAGATTTAATTACAGACGTATATTTTGCTCCAACCCAAACAGCAAAAATGCACTTAATAAATGAAGGAAAAGTGGCAGATAAAATTTTTGTTACGGGTAATACGGTTATCGATGCATTAAAAATTACAGTCAGGAATAGCTATACAACACCGGACTTGGAGTGGGCTAGAGATTCAAAATTAATATTGGTTACTGCACATAGGAGAGAGAATATCGGAGAACCAATGAAACAGATGTTTAGGGCAATTCGTAAATTGGTTGAGGATAACGATGATGTAAAAGTAATATATCCAATTCATAAAAATCCTGAAGTAAGAAAAATTGCATATGAAGTATTAGGAAATATGCAAAGGATAAGAATAGTAGAACCATTAGACGTGGTGGATTTTCATAATTATATGTATAAGTGTTATATTGTTATGACTGATAGTGGAGGGATTCAAGAGGAAGCACCATCACTGGGAAAGCCGGTTATTGTAATGAGAGATACCACGGAAAGACCAGAAGGAGTTAAGGCTGGAACACTCAAATTAGTAGGGACTACATTTGAAAATATTTATAAAGAAACAAGTGAACTGTTAAATGATGAGAGAAAGTATAAAGAAATGAGTAGGCGTTCCAATCCTTATGGGGATGGATTTGCTTGTAAAAGAATAGTTGAGATAATTCGTAGGAAAATGATGAGCTAATTGCAGAATTTACTAATCTAAAACAGGAGGAAATTGATGCCAAAAGTTAGTATTGTTTTGCCAAGTTATAATGGAGAAAAGTATATAAGACAATCGATAGAAAGTGTGATAAATCAGACTTATCAGGATTGGGAATTAATTATTGTAAATGATTGTTCTACGGATAATACATTGGCAATAGCCAGAGAATATGAAGATTATGATAGTAGAATAAAAGTAATTACTAATGAAATAAATAAGAAGTTGCCAGCTTCTTTGAATGCCGGATTTAGAAAGGCAACGGGAGAATATTTAACCTGGACATCGGATGATAATAGTTATTATCCAGAAGCAATTGAAAAGATGCTCGAATTTCTTGAGTCTAATTTCGAATATCCAATGGTTTGTGCACAAATGAATATGGTAGATGAAAATGGAATATTTATTGAAAGACATATTGCGTATGATAATACATTTATGTATTTTAATGATTGTGTTGGCGCGTGTTTTTTGTATAGAAATAGTGTTGTTGATGCTGTTGGTGAATATGATGAATCAAAATTTTGTATTGAAGATTACGCATATTGGATGAAAATTATTAGAAAGTATGGAAAAATAGGATGGTTAGAAAGACCGTTGTATGACTATCGAGTACATAGTCAAAGTTTGACAGGAACAAAAAAAGCCTATATCAAGGAACAGTTATTAAAATTTCGATTAGAACATTTGGATTGGATATTAGAAAACTTAAGAAAAAGACCAGAATTGATTGGTGTTATGTATGGAGATTTTTTACACACACAATATGAAGAAGAGTTTCTTATGAAAGCTCAAGAGGTATTTGTTGTTTTTAAATTATTAGAAAACAATAAAAGCGATATAGAAAATACTATAGATAAAAAATACATAATTTGGGGGGCAGGTGCATGGGGGAAAAAAGCTGCTAAATTGCTATATGATAAAGTTGAATTTTTTGCGGATAGAAATGAAACTATAGTTGGTACAACTATTGAAGGGATAAAAGTAATATCAGTTGAAGAAATGAAAAACATTAGCTTAAATTACAAAATATGTATAGCTGTTTCTGTGGATAAAATGTATCCAATGTTATTGGAATTATATGATTGTGGAATAAAAAAATGTTGTATAATACAAGAGATTATTGAAGAATAGCAAAATTAAGTTATTATGGTTAGGAGGTGATAATCTTGGAAAAAGTCAGTATAATAATACCTGTTTATAACGGAGAACATTTTTTAAATAAATGCGTAGATAGTGTATTAAATCAAAATTATAAAAATATAGAAATGATTCTCGTTGATGACGGTTCAACAGATAGAAGCGGAGTTATATGCGATGAGTATGAAAAAGAATATCCGGATATTAAAGTGATTCATAAAAAAAATGGTGGACAGACCTCCGCGAGAAAAGCAGGTGTTCAATTAGCATCGTCAGGATGGGTTACATTTTTGGACTGCGATGACTGGATTGAAAAAGATTATATTGAAAAAATGATTAATACTATTAAAATATCACAGGATACAGATATCGTTATTTCTGAAAGATATATCGATAGTGGTACAGATGTATATGTACATAGAAATGGACTGGCAGAAGGCTATTATAGTAAAAATCAAGTGATGAGTAAAATATTACCCTGTTTTATCTGGGATAAATGGACGAGAAAAGATTTATTAATTCACTCATTATGTAATATTTTAATTCATAAATCATTGGCAGATATGGCATTAAGAGATGTAGATGAGCGATTAAGATTAAATGAGGACGGAGTAGCGCTTGCAACAGCATTAAAATATGCCAGGGGAATATATGTGATGTCTTATGCCGGTTATCATTATATTATGAGAGATACATCAGTAACGCATAATTTGTCAGAACGGGAAATGGAAATGCTGCCTGTACTGTATGATGCTTATATCAAAGTTATGAATCATTGCATGGATATTAACCAGATAAAATATCAGGTAAATATGCGGTTTGGTGATATGCTGATAAATGGTGTTTTGAAAAAATGGGAAATGGAATATAAAACAGAATTTATAACACCGTATGAAATAGTAAAAAAATCATCAAAAGTAGTAATCTACGGTGCTGGCAGATTTGGGAAAAAATATAAGGATAGATTAGATAAAGAGGCAGAATTTAATGTTGTTGCGTGGGTTGATAAAAATTATCATAACTTTCCGCAGGAATGGAACGTTGAAAGTATTGATGTGTTAAAAGATAGAGAATATGATATGATTTTAATAGCGATATCAGACCCATATATTCAAAAAAATGTTCAAAAGGAATTAATAGATAAAGGCATTAAATTTGACAAGATGTGGGCATTAAGAACGGAAAATGTATTAGAATTGATAGAAGCGTAATGAAAATATGGGGATATAGTTATTATGAAATTAGCAATTCTGCTGAGTCGGTAAATGAAATGCTGACGCATTATAGACTTGTATAAAAGCAAATTGATAAAGGAGAATCTTTTATGAAAAAATTACTGATGTTAAATGCAAGCATGTATGAAATCCCACTTATATATGCAGCAAAAGAACTCGGCTTCTATGTTATTACGACAGGAAATAATAGTTCTGCACCGGGACACAAAGCAGCAGATGAATATGCACCTTTTGATTATTCGGATTATGACGGAATGGTAAATTTAGCGCAGAAAATAGGAATAGATGCAATAAGCCAGGGGTGTTCGGATAACTGCGCATTAGTGGCTGCATATATGGGTGAAAAAATGGGATTAAAGGGTCATGATACATTTGAAAATGCCCAAATTATTCATAGAAAAGATTACTTTAAAAGGTTTGTTAAAGACAATGAAATAAAAAGTCCTGTAGCTGAATGTTTTGAAGATGTTAATCAGGCATTAAATTATGATACGCAGGATAAATATCCGTTAATTATAAAGCCTTCGGACCAGGCAGGTGGAAAAGGAGTAAGCAGGGTTGATACAAGAGATGAGTATGAACAGGCAATAAAAAAAGCATTCGGAAAATCTAATATAGGTCATGTTATTATTGAACCATTTTTGCAGGGAACACTGCATAGCTTTTGTTCATTTATTGTCAATGAAAAAGTTGCAGCCTATTCAACATGGAATGATTATTCTTTTAAAAATGGTTTTTTGACGAATTCCGGATTATGTCCGGCAGATGATTGGAAAGAAGCGGTAAGTTTTTTAATTCCACAAGTTGAAAAAATTGCAAAAAAATTGGGATTGGTAGATGGATTATTACATTTGCAATATATGAAATGTGGTCATGAATATTGGATTATAGAAATGATGCGTCGTATGCCCGGAAATAACAGCACGACAGCAGCAGCCTACTCTACAGGCGTAAACTGGAATCATTGGATTATAAAAGCAGAAGCGGGACAATCCTGCTGTGGAATGCCCTCATTCGAAACAATAGACAGATATTATGGCTACCATAGTATTATGAGTGACGGAAATGGCATTTTTGAAGGCGTGTCTATAAAAGAAGAATTTAAAAAATACATTATTGATATTGAAATGTACGATGATAAAGGTGCAGAAATAAATGATTACTTATATCAAAAGTTTGGTCTGGTACAATTTTATCTGAATTCAAAAGAAGAAAAAGATAAATATATGGGAGAAATAAATGGACTTATTAGGTGCATCAGAAGTGAAAGTTAGTGTGATATGCATGGCATATAATCAGGAAAAATATATTGAACAGATGCTGAGGAGTGTCATAACACAAAAGACAGAGTTTCGGTTTGAGGTAATTGTTCATGATGATTGTTCGATTGATGCAACAGCTGATATTATAAAAAAATATCAGAACGAATATCCGGACATTGTAAGACCGATTTATGAAAGTGAAAATCAATATTCACAAGGAGTGGATATTGTTATGGGACTGTGTCTGCCTAAATCTAAAGGAAAGTATATTGCAATTTGTGAAGGCGATGATTATTGGAGCGATGATACAAAGCTGCAAAGGCAGTTTGATGTTATGGAGCAGCATCCGGAACTGGATATGTGTGTCTGCCGTGCCAACGAGATAAACGGAACAGATGATTCATTTATTCAGGAAATTCGGCCAAAAGAGAAAGACTGTATATTATCAGTAGAGGACATTATTTTAGGTGGCGGAAGATATGTGGCTACTGCAACTCATTTTTACAGACGGGAATTGTTTGAAAATATGTTACCGTTTGAACAGATTATGAATTTTGACTATACAAACCAGATTAAAGGGGCATTAAGAGGCGGAATATATTATATAGATTCATGTATGGCAGTGTACAGGCGCGCAACGTTCGGTTCATGGACAGTCCGTATAGAAAAAGACAGTGAAAAAAGAGAGCAGCATCGAAAATTAGAAATATCAATGCTCAGACAATTAGATATAGATACGAATAAAATGTATCATGAAACAATATTAAAAAGACTTAAAGCATATGAGTCATTATATGAACAGTTAAAACAAAATAAAGAAGAAATAGAAACAGCTTTAACGGGACATGAAAAAGAAGGTTTATTTTTGTGGGGATTAGGTCTTCGCGGAGAAGCAATTCAGGAATTTTTTTCAAAAGAAGGATTGTTTCTTGAAGGGGTATGTGATAAGAAAAATGAGTTTATAGGTGAGAAAACAATATACGGATATAAAATTGTAGATACGGAATATGCGATACAAAATCATCAGATTATTATTGCTGCCAACCGGATTATATATGATGATTTAATTCAAAATAGCCGGATAAGAAAAGTTATTGATTTTCAACAATATATACCATTTGCATGATAAAGGAGAATGTATATGCAAAAAAAAGAAGTATGTCTGGGAATGATTGGTGCAGGACGTGCAACGGAATTACATATGAATGCAATTCACAGATATAGCGGAGTGCCGGTAAGATGTAAGACAATCGTTGCCAGAAGATGGGAACAGGTTGTAGAAGCAAAGAATAAATACGGGTTTGAAACTGCAACATTGAATGTTAAGGAATTGTTAGAAGATCCGGAAATTGATGTGATTGATATATGTACACCGCCATATATGCATGAAGAAATGATTATTCAGGCAATGGAACATGGGAAACATGTTATATGTGAAAAGCCGTTGTGCGGCTGCTTTGATACGACACTGTCAAAAACTGAAATGTATGAATCGGTTTTGAATTCTTTAGAAAAAATTGATGACATCATACGTAAAACAAATAGGAAGTTTATGTATGCAGAGAATTATATTTATGCCCCTGCAATCAATAAAGCAGCAGAAATTATAACGAAAAAGAAGTGCAGAATATTGTTTGCAAAAGGAGAGGAAAGTTTAAAGGGGTCCAGTTCGGCTGTGGCGGGAGAGTGGAGTAAAACAGGCGGTGGTACATTTATTCGTACGGGGGCACATCCACTGTCGGCAATATTGTGGCTGAAGCAGGTGGAAGCAAAAGTGAAAAATTGTGATATAAAAGTAGATACTGTATTAGCGGATATGGGATGTGTGACAAAGACACTTTCGGAATATGATCATAGACATATTGCAGCAAGACCGATAGATGTGGAAGATACCAGCACAGTAATACTGAAATTTTCAGATGAATCCAGAGCAACGATTATGGCTGCGGATACATTATTGGGAGGTTCATTGAATTATGTGGATTTATATTGCAATGATGCTGTAATAAAATGTAATCTTACAATGGCAGATATGATGAGCACATATTTTCTGGACGAAGAACGGTTAGATGATGTGTATATTTCAGAAATGCTTCCGGGGAAAACGGGCTGGAATAATCCGTTTCTGGAAGATGAAATTATGAGAGGGTATACTGATGAAATGAGAGATTTTATAGAAGCGGTATATTATGACCGTGAACCGAAATCAGGCATTTCAATAGCAAGGGATACAATAAAAATTATTTATGCAGCTTATAAATCAGCGGAATTAAAACAGGCAGTAGAATTAGAGTAGGAAGTGAATTGAATGAGAATATGTAAGAGAGCAGTGGATTTTGTTCAAGTTATAAATGAAAATGGAGATGTCAGACTTTGCAGCTGGTTATATGACGGAGGGGTTATAGGAAGACTGACAGAAAAGACAATGAAAGAAATCTATCATAGTAAAGAGGCAGAGTTAATACAGGAATATCACTGCAACGGGAATCATTCTAATTGTAATCCTAATGCGTGTCCGTATGTAGCAAACGGTACGGTAAAGGAAAATGAGATTGAAATTGATAAAATCCCGGAATATCCGGAATCTCTTTATCTGGCATATGAAAATGTATGCAATTACCGGTGTGTAATGTGTACAATACCGGATTGTATGCAAAGGACAGAAGCCAAAGAAAGAGAGAAAAAGCTCCAAAGAATAGATGAAGAATTAGAAAAAATTCTGCCATATGTAAAAAATATTAGTGCAAATGGACTGGGAGAACTTTTTGTAAGTAAACATACATTAAATCTTCTTTCAAAGTGGGAACCATTAGCGAAAAAAGAGGAATGTTCAGTCCTGCTGGAAACAAACGGTGCATTGTTTAACAAAGAGAATTGGGAGAAGATATCGAATCTTGGACAATACAATTTATCGGTGGCAATCACAGTTTTAAGTTTTGAGGAAGAGATATACCGTGAATTATCAGGAACAGCCCTGCCGATATCTAATTTAATTGATAATTTACATTTCGTTAAATCTTTACGGGAAAAGGGGATTATTAATTATTTTGAAATAGCAACGGTATATCAGGAGAAAAATTTTAGGGAATTACCTGAATTTGCACGTAGGTGTATAGAGGAGTTTAATGTTGATTGTGTAAGATTAAGACCTTTTGAACCATGGCGCGACCCGGATATGCAGGAATGGTTTAGAGATGTAAGAAATGAATATCATCCTTATAATAAAGAATTTTTACAGGTTATGAAAGATCCTATATTTAAGCATCCAAAGGTACATGACTGGGGTGGAGGAAAAGCATCGGGGCTGGGACCTGAACCATACACAAAAATGAGAGCCCGGTACAGTTTGTTAGAAAGTATATTCTGTAAAGAAGGTTTTATGGAACATTGTAAACAAATAATTAAAACAGACGCGGTAGTTATTTATGCAATGGCTGTAGTAGGAAGGGCACTTGTCAGTGTCCTGAAAGATGAATATACAATTCCGTTTTGCATAGATAAAGCGATGCAGGGACAGCATTATATGGGAATTCCAATTTACAGTGCTGGCAATTTAGAAGGGGTAAGTAGAAATGCGACCGTAATTGTTTCAATGGACCAGAATGAAGAGGCTGTAATTAATTTAATGAAAAAAGAAGGATTTAAGAGTGTTATTTCAATTAAAGAATTGATTTAATTGAATGAAGGAGAAATGGGGAGTTCAATGCAAAAGAGTGAAGAGTACATAGCTTATGGTATTGGAAATTATTATCAGGCAGCGAAACAGGAAGTAAGCAGTATAATAGAATTCGATTATATATGTGATAAAAAGTTTGATAATATATCGGATACGGAGTATGATGGCATTCAGATTATACACCGCTCACAGTTAAAAGATAAAATAAATGCAACCGTAGTCATATTCTCATGTGATGAGCCGCTTAAACAAAATCTTGCAAAAGAATTTTCGGAAAATGGAATGAAATATGTGTTTGCGATGGATTTATTGGGCTGTACTACAGTGACCGGATTGGAAATTAAAAAGAATGGTGTAAAAGGATACTGGCATTATGGTACAAATGAGGTCTTTTATCATGACACATTGCCGGATAATCTGCAAATCTCATTTCAGGGCGCACATAGCAGTGTTTATATAGGTGAAAACTTAATTATAGATGAGTGCAGACTGCTGCTTGGTAATCGGGCAAAGGTAAAAATAGGAAATAATGTCAGGATAGTGATAGCGGAATGTCATGTGGCGTATTCGTCCATGAATATTGGAGATGACTGTTTATTCGGAAAATATGTTGTTATCCGTACACATGACAGTCACCATATTTTTGATAAAGATACAGGGAAAAGAATAAATCAGGCAAAGAATGTGAATGTATCTAATCAGGTGTGGTTATGTGCACAGTGCAAGCTTTTGCCGGGAGCTGACATCGGTGTAGGGTCGGTAGTAGCTGCGAATGCAGTGACTTCATCAAAATTTCCGAATAATGTGATTATTGCAGGAGTTCCTGCGAAAGTTATCCGTGAAAATATTGTTTGGAGCAGAGATGATACCAGATTTTGTGATTATCAGATGTTTTCAGAATGTAGTTCAAAAGATGCAGAAAAGTATATAGTGTAAATATAATGGTTGGTGGAATGAATATGAAAGATATTATTGAAAAGATATATAATATTGATGTTATAGAAAAAATTAAATCAGGTCTTGTAGATAATGAATCAAAAGATATATTTGATGCCAGAATTCAATATATGTTAAATGGAGACCGTGATACATTTGTAGAGAGTGTTGAACCATATTTGAGCAATATTGTAAGCTGGGAATTAAACGCGGCATTAAAAAATCGGGACGGAATTATCATTTATGGAAGTGGATATTATGGGATTTATGATAAAAAAGTAGTAGAATTGTGTGGATATAAAGTGGACTATTTTTGTGACAGTTACGAACATGGACATAAAGTAGACGGCATAGAGGTGATTAGTCCGCAAGAGGTTGTGGAAAAATATAATAATTATTTAGTAATTATCAGTTCCGCATCTTATGGCTGGGATATGAGAAAAAATTTAATACAATTAGGTTTTTTACCGGAACATATTATTTTTCCAAAAGAAGTTTTTTTATTAGGGAATAGCACTAGCCAGTATTTTGATTTTTTTGAACCGAATGAATCGGAGATTTTTTTAGATGCAGGAGCTTATGACGGGGATACAGTTAATGCATTTTTGAAATGGACGAAAAATAACTATGGCGGGATATATATTATTGAACCTTTAACACCAATGGCACATAAAATCAAGGAACGTGCCAAAGCGGAAAATTGGAATGACTATAAAGTGATTAATGCGGCTGTCTGGAATAAAAATGAAAAGATGAAATTTACTCATAACGGGACTGCATCGCGGATTAATATGAGAAATGGCATAGAAACACAATGTGTCAGAATAGATGATATTATTGATAATGAAAAAATACCTACATTTATTAAAATGGATGTAGAAGGGGCAGAAAAAAATGCTATTTTAGGTGCGGAGAATACAATTAGCAGATATAAACCGAGGTTAGCAATATCTATATATCATAAGCCTAAAGATATAATAGAAATACCAACACTGCTTAAAGAACTGGTTCCGGAATACAAATTTGCAATTAGACATTATTCAACAAATGTATATGAGACAGTTTTGTATGCATGGATTTAGCGTGATAAAAAATAGGTAAAAGATAAGATCGTATTAGCAATAAAAGAGAACGAATTGAAATTATAGAGGAAGATAAATGAGATATGTTTATATAGCCGGTGCCGGCTCCAGAGGGGTTACAATGGCAAAGTATCTGACATATTTGGATAACGATGTCGAAATAAAAGCGTATTTATATGATAATGATGAAAAGAATCCGACTGAGATTGAAGGCGTGCCGGTATTAGATATTTCAAAAGAAGTTTATTTAAATAATGAGTATCCTGTATATATAGCAACCAGAGGAGTGAATCAGGAAAAATTAAAAAATTCTTTAAAATTATATGGAATAAAAAAAATAATACCTGTGGATGTTCAACTGGATATGAAATTCAGAAATGCTTTTATTGAGAAGTATTACCGGTCTATAGGTAAGCAGTATAGTAAAATTTCATATAACCAAAATGAAGATAGCAGGGATGATACAGGTTATACAGGCTGTATTTATGTTGCCAGTTCGGCATTTGACGGAGAATTAAAAGAAAAATATAAAAAAGAAGAATATGAAAAAGTGATTCAGGTGGGAACTGCATTGACAAGTCAAACAATAAATGCGGATTACTTTGACAATGAGGGATGTAATATTTCGGATAAAAATAAGCAGTATTGTGAACTTACGGGGCTATATTGGATTTGGAAACATGCAAAAGAGGATTATATAGGGCTGGCACATTACAGAAGACATTTTTTACTGCCACAAAATTGGTTGGATATTGTCAAAAATCAAAAGATAGATGTTATATTGCCGGTGCCGTTATATGTTTCACCCAGTTTAGCAGAAAATTACTGTGACAGACATATAGCCAAAGACTGGGATATGCTTATGGAATATGTTTACAGGAACAATAATAGTGAATATGAAAAAATGAATCTTTTTTTTAAAGGGAATTTGTATTCACCTTGTAATATGATTATTGCAAAAAGAGAAATTATTTGTGAATTTTGTGAATGGCTGTTTCCGATACTGGATACTGTTGTTAAAAGTGTGGGAGAACATAAGGATTTATATCAAAACAGGTATCCGGGATTTATGGCGGAAAGGCTGATGACGTATTATTTTGAAACAAAGAGTGAAAAGTATCATATAGTATATGCAGATAAAAGTTTTTTATGCTAGTGAGAATGTACATGTTATTAGCATAAAATGAAAATGTATATATGTCATAACAGAAGATACGTTTTAGTGCGTGACAAAGAAAGGAAATACATATGCAGTTTGAACTAACAGCCTCAATGATGTGTGCCAATTATGGCAATCTTGAGCAGGAAGTGAGGGCATTAGAGGAAGGCGGAATTGATTCGTTTCATATAGATATTATGGACGGAAGATATGTTCCGAATTTTGCAATGTCGTTAAATGATATGCGTTATATTGCGGGAGCGACAAGCAAGCCGCTCGATGTGCATTTGATGATTGAACACCCGAATAACCATATTAATTTATTTTTGAAAAATTTAAGAAAAGGTGATACGGTCTATATTCACCCGGAGGCTGAGTATCACCCGTCAACGACCTTGCAGACGATTATTGATGCAGGCATGGTGCCGGGCATTGCGATTAATCCGGGGACGTCTGTAGAAACGGTATTGGAAATGCTGCGTATTGTAAAAAAGGTCTTGGTGATGTCTGTAAATCCCGGAAATGCCGGACAGATGTATCTGCCATATGTCGGAAAAAAGATTACAAAGCTTCTGGCGTTAAAAGAGGACATGGATTTTGAAATGTACTGGGACGGTGCATGCAGTGCCGAGCGTATCTTAGAATTTGCGCCAAAGGGCATGAAAGGGTTTGTGCTGGGAACAACGCTGCTGTTCGGAAAAGACAGACCTTACGGCGACATTTTGCGGGATATCCGGGATTTGCGGTTATGAACACAGCACTGATTTTATCCGGCGGGATCGGCAGCAGGCTGGGGGCGGATATTCCAAAACAGTATATTAAAGTTGGTGGCAGAATGATTTTGTCGTATTGCGTGGAACGCTTGTCCTTACACCCGCAGATTGATGCAATTCAGATTGTAGCACAGGAAGCATGGCGCGGACCGATTGCAGACTGCTTAAAAACTTATGATGTAAACAAAAAATTTAAAGGCTTTTCAAGTCCGGGCGAAAACCGCCAGCTCTCTATTTATAACGGACTGCGGGATATTTTAACTTATGCCGGGGCGCAGGATACCGTGCTGATTCACGATGCAGCGCGTCCGTGTCTGTCAGAAGCACTGATTACGGCGTGTATTGGTGCATTGGACGGGCATGACGGCGTACTTCCGGTGCTGCCGATGAAGGATACGGTTTATTTAAGCCGTGACGGAAAATGCGTGTCGTCTTTGCTCAACAGACAGGAGATTTTTGCAGGACAGGCGCCGGAACTGTTTGTTTTAGGAAAATACTATGAAGCCAATGAACAGCTGCTTCCGCAAAAAATTTTGCAGGTCAACGGTTCGACTGAACCGGCGGTGCTTGCAGGAATGGATATTGCGATGATACCGGGCGATGAGGGCAATTATAAAATCACGACAAAGGTGGATTTGGAACGTTTCAGGGAATATATTTCGCAAAAGAGGCTATAATTGGAGGAATCATTGAAAATGAAGGCATGGGTGCTTGAAGATATCGGAAATATAAAATATAAAGAAGTATTAAAGCCGCAGATATTGGAAAATGAGGTTTTAGTGCAAGTGAAGGCGGCAGGTATCTGCGGTTCGGACATTCCGCGGATTTATCAGACCGGCGCACACCAAATGCCGCTGATTCCGGGACACGAATTTTCAGGTCAGGTGGTACAGACCGGTGAGAATGCCGATGTAAAATGGCAGAATAAGCGGGTGGGTATTTTTCCGTTAATTCCGTGCCGTAACTGCATTGCCTGTCAGAAAGGGCAGTATGAGTTGTGCAGAAATTACAGTTATCTCGGTTCCAGACGGGACGGCGGATTTGCGGAGTATGTTGCAGTGCCGGAGCGCAACCTCATTGAACTGCCGGAAAATGTTTCATATGAGGAAGCGGCAATGCTTGAACCGATGTCGGTGGCATGCCATGCACTGCGCCGGGTGAAAGCATCATCAAGCGATACAGTTGCAGTGTGCGGTCTGGGAACAATTGGCATGTTTATTGTCATGCTTTTATTGGAACGGAATGTGAAAAATCTGTTGGTAATCGGCAACAAAGCATTTCAAAAAGAAAAAATTTTAAAGCTTGGTATCAAAGAAGAACAGTATTGTGACAGTAAATGCGAAAATGCAGAAGTATGGCTGGATAAGAAGACCGGTGGAATCGGAGCGGACGTCTTTTTTGAATGTGTAGGTAAAAATGAAACCTGTTCGCTTGCAATAAATCATGCGGCACCCGGCGGAAAGGTCTGCTTAGTAGGAAATCCGTATTCGGACATGCTGCTTGATAAGCAGGTTTATTGGAAGATTTTAAGAAATCAGCTGACGGTAACAGGAACGTGGAATTCTTCTTTTACAGGAGAAGTAACCGATGACTGGCATATGATCGTGCATTTGTTAAAAGAAAAAAAGATTGACCCGGCGCAGTTTATTTCACACCGTTACACACTGGAAGAATTAAACCGGGGCTTTGAAATTATGCGGGATAAATCAGAAGATTATATTAAAATTATGGCGGTTATGGAATAAGCGGCTAAAGTGGATTTGAAACATTTCAGGCGGACAGTAAAAACGGATTGGGCGAAAGAGGCAGAGCAGATGAAAGAAATTTCAATGGATTTTTTCAGGGATGAGGTAAGAAACGGATTTTTTATTCCGACAGCGGTAAAACAGGCGTGGGCGGCGCAGTTACAGGTGTTGGATGTAATTGAAACAATTTGCAGAAAGCATGACATCACGTATTTTGCGGACTGGGGGACGATTCTTGGAACCGTGCGCCACGGCGGATATGTGCCGTGGGACGATGATATGGATATCTGCATGAAAAGAGAGGATTACACGCGGTTTAAAGAAGCCGCAAAGACAGAACTGCCAAAGGATTTCCGGATTCATGATTATGAACATCAGGAAGACCATTGGCTGTTTTTGTCGCGCGTTGCCAACAGCGTCCATATCAATTTTGAGCCAGAGCATATGAAACAGTTTCACAACTTTCCGTACATAGCCGGGATTGATATTTTTGTACTGGATTACCTGTATAAAGACGAACAGCAGGAAAAACAGCGCTGTGAGGAAGTCAAACACATTATCGCGGTTGCGGACAGCATTATTGCGGGAGAGATTGTACAGCCGGTAAAAGAAGCCAATCTGATTCAGCTGGAAGAAAAATATCATAAAACTTTCAACAGAAAACTGGACAACCGTCATATGGGAATTGAATTGTACCGTCTGGCAGAGGAACAGATGGCGCGTGTGCCAAAAGAAGAATCTGACCGCATGGCACAGATTTTTCCGTGGGGCTTATTAGGAAACCGCGGACAGGATAGAGAGTATTATGAGAAATTTGTGCGCCTTCCGTTTGAAAATACGACAATGCCGGTGCCTGCCGATTATCACAGGATTTTAAGCGGTAAATACCATGATTATTTTAAAATCCATAAGGCCTGGAGCGGACATGATTATCCGTATTTTGAAGGACAGCGTAAAAATCTGCAGGTGGTTGCGGACTTTAAACTGCCGGAATTTACATTTGATAAGGCAATGCTGCGCCAAAACACCAAAGAAATGAAAAATCCCGATACCATGCAGAACATTGCCGCAGAAGCGCTGTTAAATGTTGAAAAACTGCACAAGGCGTTTATGGCGGAAATGCAGGGAAAAACAGGAAGCGTTGTTGCAGGCAGTGAAGAAGCGGACAATACAGAGCAAAGCAAAAGTGAAGCATGGACTGATAATGCAGGGCAGAGAACGGGTAAATTGTCAGCAGACAGTACGGCAAAAATGTTGGATATTCTGGCGCAGTGTCAGGGTGTTGCGATTGATTTGGGCAATTTTATTGAGCAGATAAAAGGTGAACAGCATCCGTCAGCAAAGGTGTGTGTTGCGGCATTGGAGAAATACTGCGAAAAAATTTTCAATGCTTATAATAAGTTGTCTTTGATTAATGAGCAGCCGGAAGAAAATCCACAGATTGATAATGGAACGCAGGCAGGAACAGCGCAGGCGGTTTGGACAGACAAGATTCAGTCAGAATCAGATTTATATGGCTGCGAAGCATTACAGCAGGCATTTGTTCAGATGAAGCAGACGGTTGAAAATGAAATTATCCATAAAAAGCTGGTTGCATTTTTGCCGGACAACCCAAAACGCTGGAAAGAAATGCAGGCGCTATATGATTATTACAGACAGCAGGAAAATACAGAAGTCTGCGTAATTCCACTGCCGCTGTTTGCCAAAAATTTATATGGGGAGATTGTGGCAGGGCAGGACGAATACGATAAGAATGATAAGAGGGGCGAATACCCGGCTGATTTGAATATCATTGCGTGGCATACAGTTCAGATGCAGTCGTATGAATTTGCGGCGATAGTGATTCAGAATCCGTATGATGCCGAGAATCCGTATTTGACGGTTCCGCCGGCATATTATGCAAAACAGCTTCAGCAGTATACAGACTGTCTGATTTATATGATGCCGCAGGGGGTCAATGATTTTACGGAAAATGATATTACCGATATATATGGGCTGAAATACAGTCTGACTGTGCCGGGCGCGATGTATGCCGATAAGATTTTAATCGAATCGGGTGCGATGAAGGAATTGTTTGTAAATCATCTGACCGCATTTGCAGGAAAGGATACAAGAGCAGTCTGGAATGAAAAAATAGAAATAATCGGTGCATTTACGGGAACAGAAGATTTGAAAGAGAACCGGGAAGACGGCGCACAGGCAGACAGAACTGGACAAATGCAGACGGAACAGAAAAAAACACTTTTATACTGCATTGGTGAAAATGAATTTTTTGAAAATACAGCTGCGGCACTTGATAAAGTAAAAGAGCGGCTTGACGTTATTACTCAATATCCGGATTCGCTCAAAGCCGCGGTGTGTCTGTATCCGTATGATATTGCAATGTGGGACATTGTATCAGAGCAGGAAAAGGAGAACATTGTTCGGGTTTTAAAAGAATATCAAAAGAATAAGAATATTGAGTTTCTGTCAGAGAATACGATTGACATCGACCGCATGACCGCCTATTATGGCAGTCCGTCTCCGCTGATTTGCCGATTTGTGGAACAGCACAAACCGGCGATGGTGTCGGAAAGTTCATTTAAATAATTGATGCCATATATGACACCACGTATAATATAGACAGGAGGGGCGTATGCCGATTACGATACCAAAGCATGAACCAATCAAGAAAATATATGTAGAAATGGTAAGGCAGATTGTGGAAAGTGAGGCGAAGAATGATGAAGACGGTGTACTCTTTATTGACGAGGCATATGCCCTGAATAAAAAAGATGCCAATGTAGACTTCGGTATAGAAGCAATCAATACTATTTTAAAGTATCTGGAAGACCATCGCGGAGAAATCATGATTATCTTTGCCGGATATACCAAAGAGATGGAGAAATTCATAAAGATCAATCCGGGACTGACTTCCCGTGTGCCGAACAAATTTGTCTTTGAGGATTACACACCGGATGAAATTGTAGAAATCGGTCTTCTCGGTTTACATAATGCCTCCTATGAGGTCGATGAAGCTGCATATACTGATTTAGTAAAGAACAACTATAGCCTGACATCTGACCACAGCAACGGACGATGGGTAAGAAACTTAAATGAAGAACTGATTATGGTGCTGTCAGAGCGGGTTGCACATGCACAGTATGGCAGCGACAAGATAGTTGCAGATGAAAACGGATATGCAGTACCGCCAGCCAACAGCTGATTGTTAAAAAGGAGCCCCCATGACCAACAAAATCTTACTTTTTACCACCAGACAGTTATGCTACCACAGCGCCGGATTTTTTGCGGCGCAGCTGGCAGATGCACTGGAAAATGCAGGGTATCAATGTGAATTGTGTGAAATCCCGGAAGACGGCATTGCGGGAGAAATGCGTGAACAGGCAGTACCGGCAAAAGATACGGCGGGAGAGATTTCGCCGCAGGCAGCAGCCGTGCTGGAGCGCTATATCGGAAAAGAATATGCGGCAGTCATTGACTTTAATTCCAAGCTGCCGCGGCTGATGTGTGATGATGCCACCTATTATCTGGACACCATTCAGGCACCGTTTTTTAACTACATTTTAGACAATCCGCTGTACCATCATGCAACGTTGCAATGTCCGTTACAGCGATATCATGTCCTGTTAGTCGATGAAGAACACGCCGCTTATGTACGGAAGCATTATCCGCATATTCAGGGTACGCATATGCTGTCGCTTGGTGCCAATGAAGCGGTTATCGGAAAAACTTTTGAGCAGAAGCAGGAAAATGTATTATTTATGGGAACATACCGCAGCCCGGAAATATATCTGGAGCAGATTCGCAGTCAGGATACGCAGGCGCAGAAAGAAATGCTGCAAATGATTGAGCGGATTCAGGCAGAGCCGGATTTATCGGTGGAACGCGCATTGAGAGCCGTTTTAGAGGAAGAAGGCAGACAGATTTCAAAAGAAGAATTTGCACTGTTGATGAACAGGTATTATCCGGTGGAAATGTATCTGCGCAATGCTTACCGGGAACAGCTGGTAACGGCACTCATAAAGGCAAAAATCCCGGTAAGAATTGTAGGCGACTGGTGGGAGCAGTACGCATATGCCGGTGCGCCGAATCTGCAATTGGAGCAGCCGGTTGCATTTGACCGTTCATTTGATAAAATTGCGGGAAGTGCCGTGATAGCGGATTCGTCCCCGTTTTTTAAAATGGGAATCCATGACCGTGTGTTTGCGGGCATGGCAAATCATACAGCGGTTCTGACTGATGAAAGCCCTTACAGAAAAAAAGTCTTCGGAACAGGACAGCATATCCTTGATACGGACTGCCCGGTTGTTTTGTATTCACCGGCAAATCCACAACAGGCATGTGATATGGCAGAAGAATTGTTGATAAACCGTGGCAGGCGTAAAGACCTTGTGGATAAAGCGTATGAAATGTATCAGAAAGAATTTACATGGAATAAAGTAGCGGAACGATTTGTAAAGCTTTTGACAGAATAATTTACAAGAACCTTTAATAAGTGTTATAATAAAACACAAATGATATCAGGGTCAAAAAGTCTAAATCCACATGAGCTTGCTCATAGTTTTGGGTTTATGCCCCCAACATCACATAAAGGTATGTGATAAAAATACATTGTCGGAGGACGGATTATGCAGGATACGAATTCGATTTACGGGCTGTTAAAAGAAAGCGCAGAAAAATATGCCGGGAAAACAGCCGTTTTATATGATACATTTGCAGGAAGCTATGAAAAGCTGTTTCGGGATGTGACCAATAAGGCAATTCATTTGCAGCATTTTGAGGGGAAGCGGGTTGCACTTTACGGACCGTCATCATACCGGTGGATTGTCAATTTATTTGGTATTATTCTGGCGGGAAAAGATGTTGTGCTGGTGGACTCCTTTCTGCCGCATAAGGAACGGGAAAGCCTGCTGGAAAAAGTAGGGGTGGATTACATTTTATCTTCTACCAATCAGTACATCCTTGCAGACAGTCATGCCATCATGATACCGGGGGCAGAAAAAGATGATGTCGAGGGAGAATATAATCCGCAGACACCGGAAGGAAACGTATTGGTATTTACGGCAACAGATAAAGAATCTGATAAAGCGGTTGTGCTGACCACACAGAATCTGATGTATACGGTGAATGCAATGAATCATCACTGCTATTGCAGCGAGCATGACAGAGTGCTGGCACAGACTATGCTGTTTCATATTTTCGGACTGGTTTACAGTCTGTTGTGGCCGCTGGCAAACGGCGCGTGTGTATGTGTCGGACGTGGACTGCGTCATATTGATGCTGAAACCTATTATTACAAGACAACGATTCTGCCGGGTACACCGTCGATGATTGAATATTTAAAGAGAATCAAGGCATTTAATCCGGAACTGCGTACCATTGTAATCGGCGGCGCACCGAGCAGCTATAAGTTATTTGAAAATTTAAAAGACCGGAATTACAACGTGTATACAATATATGGCATGGCAGAGTGCAGCGGTGGCATTGCGGTGAACCGTGAAATGGACGGCTCATATGAATTATATGATGATGAGGCAGTACAGTTAGGTGCAGACGGAGAAATTTTAGTCGGCGGGCACTGTGTCATGAAAGAGTACGACAAAGATGAACAGACGACAAAAGAAGTTTTAAAAGATGGTATGTTCCATACCGGTGATTACGGCAGGATGAACTGCCATGGCAGACTGGTAATTACAAAGAGAAATCCGGGTGTATTGCAGCTGCCAACCGGTGAAAAAATCTGCCGCCGGGTAATTAATGAGGAAATTACGGCAATTCACGGTGTTGCGGAAAGCTATCTGACAATGGACGGGGACAAGCTCACCATTGTAATCGTACCGATTGATAAAGAGATGACAGCAGACCGTATGAAGAAAAAGATTGACAAATACAATGAAAAGAAAGGATATCGCTGGGAAATCCAGAAAGTCATTGTATTAAAGCAGAATCTGCCAAAGCTTGAAAATGGTCAGGTGGACGGTGAAGCAATTCAGGAAATGTTAGAAATGGGACAATATTAATGATAAAAAGGGACAGAAAAGATCAGCAGGTCACATGACACAAGCTTACTTTTCTGTCCCTTTTGGTGTATCAACCATACCGGATTGAAGCCGTACAATGATAATAAATTTATTCTTTATGCCTCTGCATTAATTGATAGTAACGGGATTACAGATAACCGTCAAAAATCATGCCGGTATAGGCGGATAAATTATAGGGGTCATTTGTCGGGCGGAGCGGGTTTTTATAGGCGATAATCTTATTGTTGACATAATCCATAGGATTGAGTGAAATGTCTTCCGCTTTTTTCTGAACAGCCTGTTTAAAGGCATTCAGACCTGAAAAAATGTCGCCTAATGTGCCGTTATCTGCGGCAGAAATAATGGCATCACGGTCAACGGCAATCGTACCATTATCGGTAACGCTTAACCCGTTTTCATTTAAAAGGTGGTTGTAAGATTTTGCAATGCCTGCAAAGTCCTTTTTTAACTTTTCATTTCCTTCAAAATGTTCGTTGGCATCATTGGCTGTTACCGAAATCAAGTTGTTATAGCCGCCGATTAATTCGCCGATACTGTCGGCAATTGCATCAGTGTCGGTATTCATGCTGATGGTGACAGGCGCTTTGCCGGTTGTATCAAAAAAGGTCAGTACATAATTATTATCAATTGTCACCTCATTTGAAACAGAGGTGGCAGTTGTTCCGTTTACAGAATATACAGCATTTGCCGGATACTGTGTCACGCGGTCCAGACCCAGTGTAGATACCAGTTCGGTATTGGAATCAGAAGCATCTGAGGAATTCTGGGACTGGATATGGAAAATCGTCGGAGAAATTCCCCTGATGCCTGTTGCATCGGATGTGATGGAAATAGCAGAGTTGCCAAGACCATCCGTTAAAAGCTGTGCGTTTAACCCGATATCAGCCTGGTTAATCAGACGTGCAATCTTTTGCTGGGTATCGGTTACGGTGTCAGTAGCGTTTACGCCGAACTCAAACTGATATGTCAAATCCTGCACCTGCAGATCAAATGAGTACTCACCTGCTGCAAACGGCTTAGAATTTGGCTGTAAGAAGTTGCCGGTGTTTGTCTGTGGACAGGCAAGCTGTGAAACGGTAACTTCAAGCGGTTCATAATCCTGCACACAAGAATCTCCGATATATTCGGCATCGATGACCTGCGGCGAACTGGATGTTGCAGAACGTTTGTATGTAATGGAATCTGTGGATTCATCGGAAAGCTCATCTGCAATCTGGCTTAATTCCCGTGCATTTTCTTTTAAATCAATAGCATATTTTAATGCCGCGTCAGAAAAATCAATCTTATAAGAAGGAGTCTGACTGTTGATTTTTTGTAATCTGCCAAAGGTGCTTTTGAGCTGGGCCTTTGAATGGGTATCATATTTAGAATATTCTCTGTGACCGTACTGGGCGGCATAGTAGTTATAAACCGAATTGATCATCGTCACGAACCTCCTTGTCTGCAATAATCTATATCTCGTGTATTGTGGTTATTAGTGGTAAGCTGTGAAGTTACAAAAACTATAATAGACAGCTTTACGTAAAAAAGCTGAATGTCCCGTTAGAAAATCCGTTTTCCATGTGGGGCATTTGTAAAAAAAGCAATTATCTAAAATGATTGGATAATATTATATACTAATATATTCGGAATGTCACGCAGTTTCTTTAAGGAAAATTTAAAGATTTGGATTAAAAAATTTGTCAAAAAAGATATTGACGAGTGCCTGTTTACTATGATAAACTAGAACGGCTATGGAAGCGGTCTTTTTTTTATGCCTAAAAAAGAACCAATTGGTGTAGAATCTCATACACCTACAAAAATTTAACGAAAATTGGAGGTGGAAGTTGTGCGCGTTAAGATAACATTGGCATGTACAGAGTGTAAACAGCGTAATTACAACACTACGAAGGATAAGAAAACTCATCCGGACAGAATGGAAACAAAGAAGTACTGTAAGTTCTGTAAATCACACACATTACACAAGGAAACCAAGTAATTTGGAGCAGTGAGGTAAAAGCTATGGGTGAAACTGTTAAAACAAAAAAACAGAAAAAAAGCTGGTTCAAAGGTTTAAAGGCTGAGTTCAAGAAAATTGTCTGGCCTGACCAGAAGTCACTTACAAAGGAAACTGCTGCGGTTGTGATTGTATCCGTTGTAGTCGGTGTAATCATTTCAGTAGTGGACTTGATTGCCCGCTTTGGTATCGAATTCTTGGTGAAGTAAGGAAAAGGTGATTAGATGGACGAAGCAAAATGGTATGTTGTCCATACTTATTCCGGTTATGAGAATAAGGTAAAGGCAAACATCGAAAAAACAGTTGAAAACAGAAATCTTCAGGACCAGGTTCTCGAAGTCATCGTTCCGCTTGAAACGGTTGTTGAAGTAAAGAACGGTGCAACAAAGTCTGCCCAGAAGAAGATGTTCCCTGGATACGTACTCATTAACATGGTGATGAACGATGACAGCTGGTATGTTGTCCGCAACACCCGAGGCGTTACAGGATTTGTAGGTCCGGGATCCAAACCGGTACCGCTCACTCCGGCTGAAATTAAATCACTTGGAATTACCCTTCCGGGAACTGAGGCTCCAAAGCCGGTTGTCCAGTTTGCTGGTAAAGTTGGTGACCAGGTAATGATTCTTTCAGGAGCATGGGAGAATACAGTTGGGGAAATTACAGCAATTAATGACGGCAAGCAGTGCCTGACCATTAATGTAGAAATGTTCGGCCGTGAAACACCGGTTGAGATTGGTTTTACAGACGTAAAACTTATGTAACAGAAAGCTTAAGCAGCTGCTTATGGGCATATAGGCAGTGAGGCATAAGCGTGGGAGATTGAAGCGGCAGATTTAAATCAGCCGTATCTTTCGCCAATTACCACATAATATTTAGGAGGTGCCTAAAATGGCAAAGAAAGTAACAGGTTATATCAAATTACAGATTCCTGCCGGCAAAGCTACACCGGCTCCACCAGTTGGTCCAGCTCTTGGTCAGCATGGTGTAAACATTGTAGAGTTTACAAAGCAGTTCAATGCAAAGACAGCAGATCAGGGAGATTTAATTATCCCGGTTGTTATCACAGTATATGCTGATAGAAGTTTCAGCTTTATTACAAAGACTCCGCCGGCAGCAGTTCTTTTAAAGAAGGCTTGCAACATTAAGTCAGGTTCTGGTACACCAAACAAGACAAAGGTTGCAAAGATTTCTAAGGAAGAAATCAAGAAGATTGCTGAATTAAAGATGCCAGACTTAAATGCTGCATCTATCGAGACTGCTATGTCTATGATAGAAGGAACAGCAAAGAGTATGGGAATCGTTGTAGAAGATTAATTGATTCATATTAATTTGATATATGTGGGAGGAAAGCAAGTCCCTTCCGATATTACCACTAGGAGGTTTTTTGATAATGAAAAGAGGAAAGAAATACGTTGAAGCGGCTAAGTTAATCGACCGCGCAACATTATATGAAGCTACAGATGCAGTTGCTCTTGTAAAGAAGTCTGCAGTAGCAAAATTTGACGAAACAATTGAAGCTCATATCAGAACAGGTTGTGATGGACGTCATGCTGATCAGCAGATCAGAGGTGCAGTTGTTCTTCCACACGGAACAGGTAAGACTGTTAAGGTTTTAGTTTTCGCTAAGGGTGCTAAGGCTGAAGAAGCTGAAGCAGCAGGCGCTGATTTCGTAGGCGGTGAGGAACTGATTCCTAAGATTCAGAATGATAACTGGTTCGATTTTGATGTTGTTGTTGCAACACCTGACATGATGGGCGTTGTTGGTCGTCTGGGACGTGTACTCGGTCCTAAGGGCTTAATGCCAAACCCGAAGGCTGGTACAGTTACAATGGATGTAACAAAAGCTGTTAATGATATCAAGGCTGGTAAGATTGAATACAGACTTGATAAGACAAATATCATTCACGTGCCAATTGGTAAGGCTTCATTTACTGAAGACCAGTTAGCGGACAACTTCCAGGCTATTATGGATGCAATCGTTAAGGCAAAGCCTTCAACATTAAAGGGTCAGTATTTAAGAAGTGTTGTACTTACTTCTACAATGGGTCCTGGTGTTAAGGTCAGCACAGCAAAATATGTTGGCTGATTTGTAAAAAACGGTTGACAACCTATATATGAAGATAGTATACTATCATTTGTTTGTGTGATACATCACACAATGCAATATTTTGCCTAAGACAGCAGGTCCCCATCCGGGGTTAAAGGTTATTCGCCTACCGAGGATTATGAAATGCGGCAGACAGACAGTCTGCGGTATATTAAGACATGAATCTACGTCCTCTGAAGTCTTGTGCTTTGGAGGACTTTTTTATGAATTGGGCAGAATTTATCCCTCTGGTGGGATACAAATCTAACAGGAGGTAACAAATTCATGGCAAAGGTAGAACTTAAAGCACCTATCGTAGACGAAATTTCAGGACACTTAAATGGCGCGCAGGGCGTTGTTTTAGTTGACTACCGTGGCTTAACTGTAGAGCAGGATACACAGCTTCGTAAGCAGTTAAGAGAAGCCGGTGTCGTTTACAAGGTATATAAGAATACTTTAGTAAAGAGAGCTATCGCAGGTACAGAATTCGAGCCAATGACAGATATGCTTGAAGGACCTACAGCAATTGCTATCTGCGCTACAGATGCAACAGCTCCGGCTAGAATCCTTAGCAACTTCGCTAAGACAGCTGAAGCTCTTGAATTAAAGTGCGGTGTTGTTGAAGGAACATACTACGATGCAGCTGGCATTCAGACAATTGCTTCTATTCCGTCAAGAGACGAACTTCTCAGCAAGTTCCTTGGAAGCATCCAGTCACCTATTACAAACTTTGCACGTGTTATTAAGCAGATCGCTGAAAAGAACGAAGAAGTTGCTTAATTTCCGTGTCCGGATACAAAACGTATCCATGGAAATGTTGAACAGAGTCTGTACGGATACCGTATGGACGGTCCGGGCAGCAGCCCAATAATATAAAAGGAGAGTAAATAAATGACTACACAGGAAATCATTGAAGTTATTAAGGGATTATCAGTATTAGAATTAAACGATTTAGTTAAGGCTTGCGAAGAAGAATTCGGCGTATCTGCAGCAGCAGGCGTTGTTGTTGCAGCAGCAGGTGCTGGCGCAGCAGCAGGTGAAGAAAAGACAGAATTCGACGTAGAACTTACAGAAGCTGGCGCTAACAAGGTTAAGGTTATCAAGGTTGTTCGTGAAATCACAGGTCTTGGCTTAAAGGAAGCTAAGGAAGTTGTTGATGGCGCACCTAAGGTTGTTAAGGAAGGCGCTTCTAAGGAAGAAGCTGAAGAAATTCAGAAGAAGCTTGAAGCTGAAGGCGCTAAGGTTACTCTTAAGTAATTTTACCCACAACAGTATCAATATAAAATTAAGAACCGGATTCCTGCGGGAGTCCGGTTTTTTACGTTATAGAAATACTGTACGGCAGCGGTGTAATTCGTGAAAATGAATTTACTTTCAATTCTGAAAATGTTATAATATTCATAATTATGCGCGCAAATGTAATAAAAAGGAAAACTGGTAAAAATTATCATGTATAGTGCTTGACAGACAAGTGACTGTATGCTATTATGGACAATGCACTATTGTGTATGCTTATGCTTTTTTATTGCATTGCATATTAAAAATATCAGATTTTATATAAAAATAAACACAAGGGGTGAAACGTCAATGGAGAAAAACAGAATGCGTCCGGTCAAGGCAGGCAAGAGCATGAGAATGAGCTATTCAAGACAGAAAGAAGTTCTTGAAATGCCGAACCTTATTGAAGTTCAGAAGGACTCTTATCAGTGGTTCCTGGATGAAGGGTTAAAAGAAGTTTTTGATGATATCTCTCCAATAGCAGACTACAATGGCAGATTGAGTCTGGAATTTGTTGACTTTGCTTTATGCGAAGATGATGTCAAGTATTCTATTGAAGAATGTAAGGAAAGAGATGCTACATATGCAGCACCTCTGAAGGTAAGAGTAAGACTCCACAATAAGGAAAGTGAAGATATCAGCGAACATGAAATTTTCATGGGCGACCTTCCACTTATGACAAAGACGGGAACATTCGTTATCAACGGAGCAGAACGAGTTATCGTCAGCCAGCTGGTACGTTCACCAGGTATCTATTACGATATCCAGAAGGATAAGTACGGTAAGATTTTCCTTTACAGCTCACAGGTTATCCCAAACCGTGGTGCATGGTTAGAGTATGAAACAGATGCCAACGATGTGTTCTATGTTAAAGTAGATAGAAATAAAAAGGTTCCTGTAACCGTGCTGATTCGTGCACTCGGTTTCGGAACAAATGCTGAAATTATTGATATTTTCGGCGAAGAACCAAAGCTTCTTGCTACAATGGAGAAGGATACTTCTACAAACTATCAGGAAGGTATTTTAGAGCTTTATAAGAAGTTAAGACCGGGTGAACCGTTATCTGTAGATAGTGCGGAAGCGCTGATTTCAGGTATGTTCTTTGATCCGAGAAGATATGACCTTGCAAAGGTGGGAAGATATAAGTTTAATAAGAAGCTTTCTTTCAAGAGCAGACTTTCAGGACATATCCTTGCAGATGATGTTGTGGATACACAGGGCAATGTCATTGCACAGGCAGGCGATAAGCTTGACAGAGAAACAGCACAGGCAATTCAGGATGCAGCGGTTCCGGCAGTCTTCTTAAATGTAGATTTAAGAAACAGTGACGGTACAATTACAACAAAGAGAGTAAAAGTGCTGTCTAACATGGCAGTTGATATTACAAAATGGGTTGATATTTCAAAGGAAGAAGCAAGAGAACTCGGTGTTACAGAAGCTGTATTCTTCCCTGTACTCAGCCAGATTTTAGCTGAAAATGAATCACTTGAAGAAATCAAAGAAGCAATCTGCAAGAACATTGCCGATCTGATTCCAAAGCACATTACTGTAGAAGATATTATTGCTTCTATTAATTATAATATGCACCTTGAATACGGCGTTGGTACAAAGGATGATATTGATCACCTTGGTAACAGACGTATCAGAGCGGTCGGCGAACTGTTACAGAACCAGTTCAGAATCGGTATTTCCAGAATGGAAAGAGTTGTCAGGGAAAGAATGTCCACACAGGACTTAAGCGGTATTTCTCCGCAGTCACTGATTAACATTAAACCGGTTACGGCAGCGATTAAGGAATTCTTTGGAAGTTCCCAGCTGTCACAGTTCATGGATCAGAATAACCCGTTGTCAGAAATTACGCATAAAAGACGTCTTTCTGCATTAGGACCGGGTGGTCTGTCAAGAGATCGTGCCGGTTTCGAGGTTCGAGATGTTCACTATACACATTACGGAAGAATGTGTCCTATTGAAACACCTGAAGGTCCGAACATCGGTCTGATTAACTCACTTGCATCTTATGCAAGAATTAACGAATATGGTTTTGTAGAGGCACCGTACCGTCTGGTAGACAGAACCGATCCAAAGAATCCGCGTGTTACCGATGAAGTACAGTACTTTACGGCTGATGAAGAAGATGATTATCATGTAGCACAGGCGAATGCGGAAATTGACGAAGAAGGACATTTCGTTAAGAATACTGTATCCGGCCGTTACAGAGAAGAAACTTCTGAATTTGACAAGACACAGATTGAATTAATGGACGTATCGCCAAAGATGGTATTCTCTGTTGCGACATCCATGATTCCGTTCCTTCAGAACGATGACTGTACACGAGCGCTGATGGGTTCCAACATGCAGCGTCAGGCCGTACCGCTTCTGATGACAGAAGCACCGGTTATTGGTACAGGTATTGAAAATAAGACAGCAAGAGACTCAGGTGTCTGCGTTGTAGCAGAAGCAGACGGTGAAGTTCTTTTGTCTGAATCTGATAAAATTATTGTAAGAGAAGATGACGGCAAGGTACATGAGTATAAGCTGACAAAGTTCTCAAGAAGTAACCAGAGCAACTGCTATAACCAGCGTCCAATCGTATTTAAAGGTGACAAGGTGAAGGAAGGCGATGTTATCGCAGATGGTCCTTCTACACAGAATGGTGAAATTGCATTAGGTAAGAACCCGTTAATCGGTTTCATGACATGGGAAGGTTACAACTACGAAGATGCTGTATTATTAAGTGAACGTCTGGTGCGTGATGATGTATACACTTCTATCCATATTGAAGAATATGAAATCGAAGCCCGTGATACAAAGTTAGGACCGGAAGAAATCACAAGAGATATTCCTTCCGCAAGCAGTGATTCTATCAAGGATCTGGATGAAAACGGTGTGATCCGCATCGGTGCAGAAGTACGAGCCGGAGATATTCTGGTTGGTAAAGTAACACCAAAGGGTGAAACAGAACTGACAGCCGAAGAAAGACTGCTTCGCGCAATCTTTGGTGAAAAGGCAAGAGAAGTAAGAGATACTTCATTAAAGGTACCTCATGGTGAATATGGTATCGTTGTGGCAGTGAAGACATTTACAAGAGAAAACAGCGATGAACTGGCACCGGGTGTCAGCAAGTCTGTCCGCATCTATATTGCACAGAAGAGAAAGATTTCTGTAGGTGATAAGATGGCCGGCCGTCATGGTAACAAGGGTGTCGTTTCCAGAGTTCTCCCTGTGGAAGATATGCCATTCCTTCCAAACGGACGTCCGCTTGATATCGTCTTAAACCCTCTGGGTGTGCCTTCACGAATGAATATCGGACAGGTGCTTGAAATCCATTTAAGTCTTGCAGCAAAGGTGCTTGGCTTTAACATTTCTACACCGGTATTCGACGGTGCAGACGAAAATGATATTATGGATACACTGGATATGGCAAATGACTATGCAAATACACCTTTTGACGATGAAGAATTACAGCGTGAAAAGGCAGCTGCACAGGAAAATGGCGAAGATTATCCGGAAGATATGGTAACATTTACAGATAAATATAAAGAACTGCTGAATCCTGACGTATTCCAGTATCTGAGTGACAACAGAGCACACAGAGAAGAATGGAAGGGTGTTCCGATCGGACGTGACGGTAAGGTAAGACTGCGTGACGGACGTACAGGTGAATATTTTGACAGTCCTGTAACAATCGGTTTCATGCACTACTTAAAGCTCCATCATCTGGTTGATGATAAGATTCATGCACGTTCAACAGGTCCTTACTCACTTGTAACACAGCAGCCGCTCGGTGGTAAAGCACAGTTCGGTGGACAGCGTTTCGGTGAAATGGAAGTTTGGGCACTGGAAGCTTACGGTGCATCATATACATTACAGGAAATCCTGACTGTGAAGTCCGATGATGTTGTAGGACGAGTTCGTACTTACGAAGCAATCATCAAGGGTGAAAATATCCCTGAACCGGGTATTCCGGAATCCTTCAAGGTACTTTTAAAGGAACTCCAGTCCCTGGCATTAGACGTAAGAGTGCTTGATAAGGATAACAATGAAGTGAAACTGCTTGAAAGCTCTGAATACGAAGTAACTGACTTCAAGAAAGTTCTTGATGATGGCAGATACAGACGTGACAGCAGAGAAGAGGAAGCAGAATATGCCAAGAATGGTTCAACCATTCAGACAGTCGGTGAAGACGGCTTTGAAGATGCAGAGGATGTAGAGTATGCCGGCGATGATGCATTTGATGATGCAGATGATTATGGCGATGGCAATTCAGATATGATGGATTAATAGAAGGGAGCACGATCATGGCAGAAGAATCAAAAAGAGATTTGACCAGTCAGTCTATGAAGTTTGATAAGATTCAGATTAAACTGGCTTCTCCGGAGGATATTTTAGAGTGGTCTCACGGTGAGGTTACAAAGCCGGAGACAATCAACTACAGAACTTTAAAACCGGAAAAAGATGGTTTGTATTGTGAAAGAATCTTTGGACCGAGTAAGGACTGGGAGTGTCACTGCGGTAAATATAAAAAAATCAAAGATAAGGGTATTATCTGCGATAAGTGTGGTGTCGAAGTAACAAAGGCCAGTGTCCGTAGAGATCGTATGGGACATATCCATTTAGCGGCTCCTGTTTCCCATATCTGGTATTTTAAGGGAATTCCTAGCCGTATGGATCTGATTCTGGACATCGGACCGAAGAACCTTGAAAAAGTATTATATTTTGCAGCTTATATTGTAATTGATCCGGGTACGACAGAAATTCCGTTCAAGAAGATTTTAACAGAACAGGAATACCGTGAACTCTACGATCAGTACGGCAATACATTCCGTGTCGGCATGGGTGCGGAAGCCATTTATGAACTGCTTAAAAATGTAGATTTGGAATCAGAAGTTGCAAAGTTAAAGGAAGAACTTGAAAATACAACTTCCCAGAAGGCAGCAAGACTCATTAAGAGAATTGAAGTCATGGAAGCGTTTTTAACAGCCGGAACAAGACCGGAATGGATGATCTTAACTGAAATTCCGGTAATCCCACCGGATTTAAGACCAATGGTACAGTTAGACGGTGGACGTTTTGCAACATCCGATTTAAATGACTTATATAGAAGAATCATCAACAGAAACAACAGACTTGCACGTCTGATTGAGCTGGGCGCTCCGGAAATCATTATCCGTAATGAAAAGAGAATGCTTCAGGAAGCTGTTGATGCTCTGATTGATAACGGACGTAGAAACGGACGTCCGGTAACAGGTCCTGGTAACAGAGCGTTAAAGTCACTTTCAGACCTGTTAAAGGGTAAGCAGGGACGTTTCCGTCAGAACCTCCTTGGTAAGCGAGTTGACTATTCAGGCCGTTCTGTTATCGTTGTAGGTCCTGAATTAAAGATTTATCAGTGTGGTCTTCCAAAGGAAATGGCAATTGAGCTGTTTAAGCCGTTTGTTATGAGAGAACTGGTAAGACGTGGACTGGCTGACAATATTAAGAAAGCGAAAAAGAGCGTAGAACATCTTGAAAACAGCGTATGGGATGTGCTGGAAGATGTTATCAAAGAGCATCCGGTTATGTTAAACCGTGCTCCTACACTGCACAGACTTGGTATTCAGGCATTCGAGCCAATCCTTGTAGAAGGTAAGGCAATTAAGCTGCATCCGCTTGTTTGTACAGCGTTCAACGCCGATTTCGATGGTGACCAGATGGCCGTCCATCTGCCACTTTCAGTAGAAGCACAGGCAGAATGCCGCTTCATGCTGCTTTCACCAAACAACCTGTTAAAGCCGTCTGATGGTGGCCCTGTAGCTGTTCCTTCACAGGATATGGTTCTTGGTATTTACTATCTGACACAGGAAAGACCGGGGGCAAAGGGTGAAGGTAAGTTCTTTAAGAATGTAAACGAAGCACTTCTTGCATATGAAAACGGAGTTATTACATTACACTCTAAGATTTTAGTTCATATGACAAAGACCGATGCAGAAGGCAATACCGTTTCAGGTAATGTAGAATCTACACTGGGAAGATTCATTTTCAATGAAATTCTCCCACAGGATTTAGGATATGTAGACAGAAGCAAGGAAGAAAACCAGATGCTTCTGGAGGTTGATTTCCATGTAGGAAAGAAGCAGTTAAAGGATATTTTACAGCACGTTATTAATACCCACGGTACAACGACAACAGCCGAAGTACTTGATGATATTAAGGCAATGGGTTATAAGTATTCTACAAGAGCAGCCATGACCGTTTCTATTTCAGAAATGACTGTGCCGCCGATTAAGAAGAAACTGATTTCCGATGCAGAAAAGAAGGTTGAACAGATTACTGTAAACTACAACAGAGGTCGTTCAACAGATGAAGAAAGACATAAGAATGTTATCCGCGTATGGCAGGAAACGGATGAGGCATTAAAGGATGCCCTGATTGAAGGTCTTGATAAATACAACAACATCTTCATGATGGCCGATTCAGGTGCCCGTGGTTCTAACCAGCAGATTAAGCAGCTTGCAGGTATGCGTGGTTTGATGGCAGATACATCCGGTAATACAATCGAACTCCCAATCAAGTCCAACTTCCGTGAAGGTCTTGATGTACTGGAATACTTCATTTCAGCGCATGGTGCGCGTAAGGGTCTGTCCGATACAGCGCTTCGTACAGCCGATTCAGGATACCTTACAAGACGTCTTGTAGACGTATCACAGGATTTGATTATCAGAGAAACAGACTGCAGCGCCGGTAAGGCAATTCCGGGTATGTATGTATCTGAATTCGTAAATGATAAGGCAACTGCAAGCAGTGATGCAAAGGCAGATATCCTTGAATCATTAGAAGAACGTATTACAGGCAGATATCTTGCAGAAGACATCATTGATCCGTCTACCGGTGAAGTGATTTTAGCTGCAAACCACCTTGTAACACCAAAGAGAGCAGCACAGATTGTTGCAACAGGTGTTGAAAAGGTTAAAATCAGAACAATTCTTACCTGCCGTTCACACATTGGTGTATGTGCAAAGTGCTACGGTTCTAACATGGCGACAGGTCAGACCGTACAGGTTGGTGAAGCTGTTGGTATTATCGCTGCCCAGTCTATCGGTGAACCGGGTACACAGCTTACTATGCGTACTTTCCATACAGGTGGTGTTGCCGGTGATAATATTACACAGGGTCTTCCTCGTGTCGAAGAACTTTTTGAAGCAAGAAAGCCAAAGGCACTTGCTGTACTGGCAGAGTTTGGCGGTGTCGTAAGCTTTGCAAAGACAGAAAAGAAGACAGATATTGTTATTACAGACGATGATGGTAACTCAAAGGCTTATCCTGTATCTAGAGATACAAGAGTCAAGGTTCAGGAAGGTCAGATTGTTGTAAAGGGTGAAGAAATCACAGAAGGTTCTGAAAATCCTCATGATATCGTAAGAATCCTCGGCGTACGTGCCGTACAGGATTACGTACTGCGTGAAGTTCAGAAGGTTTACCGTATCCAGGGTGTAGAAATCAACGATAAGCATATCGAATTGATTGTACGCCAGATGTTAAAGAAGATTGTTATTGAATCTCCTGGAGATTCAGAATTCCTGACAGGTTCTCAGGTAGATACAATTGAATTTACGGAAGTAAACGAAAAGCTGGAAGAGGAAGGCAAGACTCCTGCAACAGGTACTTCAATTATTCTGGGTATTACAAAGGCTTCTCTTGCAACAAATTCATTCCTGTCAGCTGCTTCCTTCCAGGAAACAACAAAGGTTCTGACAGATGCCGCTATTAACGGCAAGGTCGATCCGCTGATTGGTCTGAAGGAAAACGTTATCATTGGTAAACTGATTCCTGCCGGTACAGGTATGAAGCGTTATCAGAACGTTGAACTGGATTCTAATGAAAGGGTCCGCAAAGAAATTGAAGAAGAAGCAGCCGAAAGAGCAAAAGAGGAAGCTGCATCTGACATTTCTGATGACGAAACACTGGAACTGACGGAAGAAGAAGTTACAGTAACTGAATAGAAAAATTTTTGCAGGTGGTGGGGCATAAGTCCTCACCACCTTGTTTTGTTTTACAGGAGAGGTATGCATTCGGAGGAGACCAAAAATGTATTTTGATGATAAATATTTTAAAACGGAAGAAATAGACGGCTTTGTTGTTGACAGTATGATGAAAAGAGCATGGGCGGCGGAAATGGAAATTATGCAGGAAATCGACAGAATATGTAAGGAAAATGACCTGCAATACTATGCGGCATGGGGAACATTACTCGGAACAATAAGACATAAAGGATTTATTCCATGGGATGATGATATTGATATATGGATGAAAAGAAAGGATTATAACAGATTTATTGAAATTATAAAAAAGGAACTGGACAGTACTTTCTGTATCTGCCATTACAGTACGCTTGAGCAATGGGACCAGTATTTTTTAAGAATAACGAATGGCAGGGAAATCAATACAAATGAAGAGCATTTGAAAAGATTTCATGGATTTCCTTTTGTTGCAGGAGTAGATGTTTTTCCGCTTGATTATATCAGTGATGATGAAGAAGAAATGGAGATTCAAAAGGAACTGATAAAAATTATATATCAGATAATCAAAGTAAGCGGCAAAGGCAGAGTCTGTGATGAGCCGGAAGAAAATCAAAAGGTGATAAAGCAGATCGAGGAATTGTGCAATATACACTTAAACTGGGAAGGCTGTGTGGCAAATGAGCTTTTAAAAGTATGTGATACATTATATTCTTTATATAATGAAAACGACAGCCACACACTGACGGAATATTATTATTTTTATGAAAATCCCCAAATACAGTTTCCAGAAGAATATTTTGTGCAAATAACAGAAATGGATTTTGAAATCATGAAAATGCCAGTTATGAAAAATTACGATGAAGTTTTAACAATATTATTCGGCGATTATATGACACCGGTCTGGGGAACACAGGAGCATGATTATCCGTTTTATAAGAAACAGCAGGAACTGCTGGAGGCGTATTTAAAAACAAATGAATCCGATCATTAAAGTATCAATGCAGCAAAAATGTCTTATAAAAAATAAAAAAGTGCTTGACATATAAAAATATAAAATATATACTAAACAAGTGTGTGATAACAGGAAAGCCCTGCTATGCCACATTATTCAGAAATGAACTGAATATGCAACCATGAATTATTCTAATTCCGGGAGGTGAAAAAGGAATGCCTACATTTAACCAGTTAGTAAGACAGGGAAGAAAAACAACAGTAAAGAAGTCTACAGCACCAGCTCTTCAGAAGGGATACAACTCACTTCAGAAGAAAGCAACAGACGTAGCTGCTCCACAGAAGAGAGGCGTTTGTACAGCTGTTAAGACTGCAACACCTAAGAAGCCTAACTCAGCCCTTAGAAAGATTGCCAGAGTTCGTCTTTCAAACGGTATTGAAGTAACATCTTATATCCCAGGTGAAGGACACAATCTTCAGGAACACAGCGTTGTTCTGATCAGAGGTGGACGTGTTAAGGATTTACCAGGTACAAGATATCACATCGTTCGTGGTGTACTTGATACAGCAGGTGTCGCTAAGAGAAGACAGGCACGTTCTAAATACGGTGCCAAGAGACCTAAGGATGCTAAATAATTAGTATCGTAAAGGCAAATTGCAGGTTGGCGGATTTTCTAAAAACCATGCAGTAAAACGCGGAAATAGTCCGCATTTATTCACAATATGATTTATAACAAGTGCCGGAGTTAGATTAATCCGAAGGTTGCAGGTTTAAGATATACCGCGCACGTACACAGCCGATTATCCCGATGGCGGCAGCCTTTATTGGATGTCGCAGGTGGAAAAAGGTCATATATATTTGTGAGTACCGATGAATTAATGAATATTGTTAAGGAGGGAAGAACCGTGCCACGTAAAGGACATACTCAGAAAAGAGATGTATTAGCAGATCCTATTTACAATAATAAGGTCGTGACAAAGCTTATCAACAACATTATGCTTGATGGTAAGAGAGGAGTTGCCCAGAAGATTGTATACGGAGCATTTGACAGAGTCGCAGCAAAGACTGAAAGACCTGCTATCGAAGTTTTCGAAGAAGCTATGAACAATATCATGCCAGTTCTTGAAGTTAAGGCTAGACGTATCGGTGGTGCTACTTATCAGGTACCGATCGAAGTTAAGCCGGACAGAAGACAGGCTTTAGCTCTTCGTTGGATGACAGCTTATTCTCGTGCAAGAGGCGAGAAGACAATGGAAGAAAGACTTGCAAATGAAATCCTCGATGCTGCAAACAATACAGGATCTTCTGTAAAGAAGAAAGAAGATATGCACAAGATGGCAGAAGCAAACAAGGCTTTTGCTCATTACAGATTCTAATAATATAGGAGGATTTACCGATGGCTGGAAGAGAATATCCATTGGAGAGAACCAGAAATATTGGTATCATGGCTCATATCGATGCAGGTAAGACTACATTAACAGAGCGTATCCTTTATTATACTGGTGTAAACCACAAAATTGGTGATACTCATGAAGGTACTGCTACCATGGACTGGATGGCCCAGGAGCAGGAAAGAGGTATCACAATTACTTCAGCTGCTACAACATGTCACTGGACACCGGAAAAAGAAGGTAAGCCAGATAAGACACAGCCAGAATACCGTATCAACATCATTGATACTCCGGGTCACGTTGACTTCACAGTAGAAGTTGAACGTTCACTTAGAGTTCTTGATGGTGCTGTAGGTGTGTTCGATGCTCAGAACGGTGTAGAACCGCAGTCAGAGAACGTATGGCGTCAGGCTGATAAATACAATGTACCACGTATGGCTTTCATGAACAAGATGGATAAGATGGGTGCAGATTTCTTTGGATCATGCAACCAGCTTATAACAAAGCTTGGTAAGAATCCTGTACTTGTACAGATTCCGATTGGTAAGGAAGATGAATTTAAGGGTATCATCGACTTATTTGAAATGAAGGCTTATGTCTTCAACGGAGATAAGGGTGATGATATTTCCGTAGGTGAAATTCCTGATGATTTAAAGGATCAGGCTCAGGAATATCATGACAAGCTCATTGAACAGTGTGCTGAACTTGATGAAGACCTTATGGAAAAGTTCTTTAATGATGAAGAACTTACAATTCCTGAATTAAAGGCAGCTTTAAGAAAGGGTACTATCGAAGGTACAGCAATTCCTTGTCTTTGCGGTACAGCTTATAAGAACAAGGGTGTTCAGAAGCTTCTTGATGCAGTTATCGAATACATGCCTGCACCAACAGATATCCCGGATATCACAGGTGTTGATGAAGACGGTAACGAAGTTACAAGAAAGTCATCTGATGAAGAACCATTCTCAGCTCTTGCATTCAAGATTATGACAGACCCATTCGTTGGTAAGCTGGCATTCTTCAGAGTTTACTCTGGTACATTGAACGGTGGTTCATATGTATTAAATGCAAACAAGAACAAGAAGGAAAGAGTTGGCCGTATCCTTCAGATGCATGCTAACAACAGAAAAGAAATTGATAAGGTTTATTCTGGAGATATCGCAGCTGCTGTAGGTCTGAAGTTCACTGTAACAGGTGATACAATCTGTGACGAACAGCATCCGGTTATCTTAGAGTCAATGGAATTCCCAGAGCCGGTTATCGAACTTGCTATCGAACCAAAGACTAAGAATGACCAGGGTAAGATGGGTGAAGCTTTAGCAAAGCTTGCTGAAGAAGATCCGACATTCCGTGCCCACACAGATCAGGAAACCGGTCAGACAATTATCGCAGGTATGGGTGAACTTCATCTTGATATCATCGTAGACAGACTTCTTCGTGAATTCAAGGTAGAAGCAAACGTAGGTGCTCCACAGGTTGCTTACAGAGAATGCTTTACAAAGGCAGTTGATGTTGATAGTAAGTATGCTAAGCAGTCAGGTGGTCGTGGTCAGTATGGTCACTGTAAAGTACGTTTCTCACCACTTGAAGCAAACGTTGATAAGTTCGATGTTGAAACAAAGAATACAGTATTAATCAATGAGCCTCCAGTACTTTTCTGTGAATCATCAGTAGTTGGTGGTGCTATTCCTAAGGAATACATCCCTTCAGTTGCAGATGGTATCCGTGAAGCCGCTAACTCAGGTATTTTAGCTGGATTCCCGGTTCTCGGACTTAGAGCAGATATCTATGATGGATCTTACCATGAAGTCGATTCATCAGAAATGGCATTCCACATTGCCGGTTCTATGGCATTTAAGGATGCTATGGCTAAGGCAGCTCCGGCACTTCTTGAGCCAATCATGAAGGTTGAAGTTACAATGCCGGAAGAATACATGGGTGATGTTATCGGTGATATCAACTCTCGTAGAGGACGTATCGAAGGTATGGAAGATATCTCAGGTGGTAAGATGATTAAAGCATTCGTTCCGCTTTCAGAGATGTTCGGATATGCTACAGACCTTCGTTCTAAGACACAGGGTCGTGGTAACTACTCTATGTTCTTTGATAAGTATGAACAGGCTCCAAAGTCCGTTCAGGATAAGGTTATTGCTTCAAGAGCAAAATAATCTAATAAAAATATAGTTGCAAAATATTTAAAAATGCAATATAATAGATTTTAGCTATGAAACCCCATAAAGGGTATGAATCATTTTAAGGAGGATTTTAAACAATGGCAAAGGCTAAATTTGAAAGAACTAAACCACATTGTAACATTGGTACAATTGGACACGTAGATCATGGTAAGACTACACTTACAGCTGCTATCACAAAGACTCTTCATGAGAGACTTGGTACAGGTGAAGCTGTTGCATTCGAAAATATCGATAAGGCTCCAGAAGAAAGAGAAAGAGGTATCACAATCTCTACAGCTCACGTTGAATATGAAACAGAAAAGAGACATTACGCTCACGTTGACTGCCCAGGTCATGCCGATTACGTTAAGAACATGATCACTGGTGCTGCTCAGATGGATGCTGGTATCCTCGTAGTAGCTGCTACAGATGGTGTTATGGCTCAGACAAGAGAACATATCCTTCTTGCTCGTCAGGTAGGTGTTCCTTACATCGTTGTATTCATGAACAAGTGTGATATGGTTGATGATCCGGAACTTCTTGAATTAGTAGATATGGAAATCAGAGAACTCCTTAACGAGTATGGCTTCCCAGGCGATGACACACCAATCATCCAGGGTTCAGCTCTTAAGGCTCTTGAAGATCCGAACAGCGAATGGGGCGATAAGATTCTTGAACTTATGCACACAATCGATGAATATGTTCCAGATCCAGAAAGAGATACAGATAAGCCATTCCTTATGCCAGTAGAAGACGTATTCTCTATCACAGGTCGTGGTACTGTTGCTACAGGTAGAGTAGAACGTGGTGTTCTTCATATAAATGAAGAAGTTGAAATCGTTGGTATCCATGATGACATTCGTAAGGTTGTTGTAACTGGTATCGAAATGTTCAGAAAGCTTCTTGATGAAGCACAGCCAGGTGATAACATTGGTGCACTTCTTAGAGGTGTTCAGAGAGACGAAATCCAGAGAGGACAGGTTCTCTGCAAGCCAGGTTCAATCACACCTCATCACAAGTTTACAGCTCAGGTTTACGTATTAACAAAGGACGAAGGTGGACGTCATACTCCATTCTTCAACAACTACAGACCACAGTTCTACTTCAGAACAACTGATGTTACTGGTGTTTGTGAACTTCCAGCTGGTACAGAAATGTGCATGCCTGGTGATAACGTAGAAATGACAGTTGAACTTATCCACAACGTAGCTATGGAGCAGGGTCTTCGTTTCGCTATCCGTGAAGGTGGACGTACAGTAGGTTCAGGTGCTGTTGCTACAATCATTGAGTAATTTTATTGGTTGATGTACTCAGTATTTATACAGTAAATTTAAAGGCTTCCGGGATTTTCCCGGAAGCCTTTTTTTGGCTTGCTCAGCCATTTATATTCTTAAATTTTTACCACCACTTCTCACGGTAAGAGTACTCTCCACGGTAATTAGAAGCGTTATAATCAGGATATTTGAAAGGTGCATATACATCATCTTTAGGTGCATCATCCTGTGTATATATGTACATTGAATCATAATCCCATGTCACAATTTCATCACGGGCATCGCCGTAGAGATTTACAGCTTCTGCACACATGGTAGGATGACCGTCATCAGGGAACTTAACAACCTGAATACCTCTGCCATCAATCATTCCACCGCGCTCTACATCAGCATTAAGAAGAATGAAGTCCTGACCGTCACCAGTCCAGTTTACAGGTGTTAAAAGATTACCATTAAGCTCATTTTCCATTTCCCATAACTGGTTACCTTCGCTGTCATAGAAATATATAATTCCCTGATGTCCCCAGAAATTAACAACAACCATTTCATAACCTGGGCGGTCAGGAAGGTAATTAGCGAGACTGACACGCTGTGCATGACCTATGCCATCCTTTTTGAGAAGTTTTCCGTTAAAATCAGATATCAGGAAGCCTTCCTTTCCCGCAACGCAGGCAAAGAATTTAGTGCCTTTATGTGGACCGGATTCGAATCTTCCTGGAACAATTTCATCAATGTGGTCTTCATTAACAGGCATAGTCCACATCTTGTTACCGTGGCAGTCAAGCATGTTATAACCTACCAGAAGTTCATCATGCCCATCCCCGTTAATATCAATCGCAAAAGGAAAATGCCCGGTATTCTTATCACTCTGAAAATGCCACATAACCTCCAGGTCATCGTTAAGTGCATACACCCTGCAATAACGATCCTTAATAAGAATATCACGTGGCTTATCAAGACCACGGAAATTGCATATACGCATACCGTCAGGGTTAATTCTGTCAAAAGCATAGATTTTGTCAGGAACACCAATAATCGTTCCATCCTCCTCTGTTGTAGAGAAAGGTGCTTTGGCACGTTTCTTGACTTCACCTGTTCTGCCATCAAGAATAAGAATTTCAAAATTCTTGGCTGTTATAACCTCGTCAAAACCATCACCATCAATATCATATATCTGCATAGGCATGTCAGCTGATATAGTGCCAATGTCGTGATTATTGGTTGGTTCACCGTGCTGCCATAAAATATTGCCGTCAAGGTCAAATGCGGTGAGACAGCTGATGGTTCCATAAGCATCACGGTTTACTCTTTTCTGGCACTGTGCCATAACCATCTGGTATTCGCCGTTGCCAAGCAGATGACCAAAACGAAGCTGTCTTCCGGTGCCGCAGCCTTTGAGGTCAATCCTCTTAAGAAGCTTCATCTTAGGATAATGTGCCTGTGCATCTTCACATTCAGCTTTATAAGCATTTCTTGCAGCATCAATAGAAGCAGCAGTACTTTCAGAAGTAGTAACATTTACAAAACCAAACTGTGCAGGGATCGTTGCTGTAACGGCGACTTTGCCACCCTGTACGGCATATTCAGTGTCAATGTCAAAATAGACCTTATCATCAACGCTGCATATAACATGGCTGCCTTTAATTTCTGCTTTAAGGATATAAGTATCGTCACAGTTGTAGTTAAAAGCTACAGAATCAAGAATAGTAACCTCTTCTTTATGACGGTATTCAACTCTCAGTTCATGTTCTTCAAAAACAAGAACAAGAAGATTAGCAGAGTTCTGACAACAAAAACCAATGCCGGCATTACCCCATTTGGTAGTAAACATACGGACACTTGCAGTTATAGTATAATCGCGCCAGAATCTGTCGCCGCTTGTAAGCATAGGAAAAGTCCGGTGGGGCTTGTCATTGCGGATACGCATCTGCTCCATAAAATGTTTTCCATTATATTCAGAAATAATCCAGGAAGCACCCTGACCGTTATAAGTGTGGTTGCATACCGGGTCATGCCATTTACCATAATATCCGGGATAATGGATAAAATGATACTCACCCATTGCCGAATGATTCTTATCATAAGGGAATTCACCAATGGGAAAATCAGAGAAATCTTCATTAAGTAAAATAAAATCTGCCATAATAACCTCCATTCTTAAAAAAAAATAATAAAATAGTACATTGCCGCATTCTTGGTATATAAATAATATCTAACGAAGCAAATCATATACTGATTATAGGTCGTTTATAGAGAAAATGTTACTGATTTTTTACATATTTTTGAGGTTTTGGAAGATTTCGTGCAGTTTTTTGTAGCTATAAAAATACAATATGAATATAATAAAAGCGTATTAAGAAGCAAGATATAAGATTCTATTGTCCCACTTCATGAATAATGTTAAAATAATACTAAATACAATTCAAATCGGGCAGTGGGGAAGCAGATTTAAGATATAAATAACATTTAGAAAGCGGAAATAATATATGAAAAAAAGAAAAGTGTTTTTAAAAGATATTATCGCACAATCTCCTGAAAAAGAGTATGGACAGCTGTATGCAGATATTATGCTTGAACTCTCACAGGGAACGCTGGCACCGGTCCGCAGTGCAGGAACGAATGGTAAAAAGCCGGCGCTTCCCGTGGCATTCTGGGAGTATGTGAAAGAGCCGGATTACGGTGATGTCAGTGAAAAGCTGGATTTTAAGCTGCATCCGCTTCTTCATACAGCGTATTACCGGAAACACCCGGGACAGTTTGCACAGGATGAAGATAAAATTATGCGTCTGAGTACGTATCTGACAGAGCATATAGATTTATTAGAACTTCCCGAAACAATGAATGAACGCAGTTTTGAAATTTTCGGGAGAGAGAAATTTTTTCAGCAGGAAGACGGGCTGCAATTCTGCAGCAGGCTTGGAATTGAGCGCGGTCAGCTGAATTTTTATGATACGGCAGAGCCGCTTTCTTATTATTCTTATTCCAAAAAGACCCCACAGAATATTTTAATAATTGAAAATAAAGATACATTTTTTGATATCCGCAGATATATGAACCATGTTGATAACCGGATTTTGGAGAAAATGTTTGATACGGTAATTTACGGTGCCGGAAAAGGGATTTATAGGACATTTTCAGACTATGTACAGGGTGCAGAAGATTATTTTAATGCAGAAAATATGCTGTATTATTTTGGGGATCTGGACTATGAGGGAATATTAATATATGAACATCTGGCAGGTATGCCGTGGGAAAATTTATCAGGAAAGGCAGTACGGATTGATTTATTTGTGACAGCTTATGAAAAGATGTTGGACAAGGCAGAAAATACCGGCTTGGAAAATCTGCCAGATACAAAGGAAAAGCAGAATTCCAATATAGGAACGTTATTTTTATCTTTTTTTAAACAGAGGTATCAGGAACAGATTGTGCAGATTCTTCGTGCAGGCAAATATATACCACAGGAAATATTAAATGAACATGATTGGGGATAAAAATGGAGCCAAAAGATTTTCTGAAAAATTTTGATAAAAGAATGAAATGTGTCGGACGGTATGCCGTGCTTTGCGGCAACAGTTTTGATAAAAAAACGTGGAAAGAATATGGTATTGAAACAAAGGACGAGCAGATGAATATGCTGTTTACCCTGCTGTTATACATTATGGAATATTCATTAAAAGAGGAAGACTGTACGATTGATGATATCGCACTGTTTTTAGAGGATATATCATTTGAGTATTATAACCGGAAGATCAGCTTTGATAAGAGCCGGGATTTTGCTCGTTTCATGGTAGAGGAAGTGCTTGGAAACGCCGGAAATTCGATGTATTTTAAGGTGTTCCGGTATGAAACAAAGTCTTATGGCGAGGTGAATATCCGCTATATTGACAATAAGGTTGTTTATCAGGACGGCGGTGTGAAAAGAACTTCTTATTTCCTGACGGAGGAAGGCTACAATATGGTGCTTGCGACCATGGAAATGGAGAATAATCTCAAACTGACGGTTCATGAAATGCTTTTTAAGCTGCATCTGGAAAAAGCCGACTATAATAAAGCGGTTGAAGATATTAAAAATGTTTTCGGACAGTTAAGAAAGCAGAGCCAGAAGATTCAGGAGGCTGTTCATGCCGTCAAAAGAAATGCACTGTCGTATTCTATAGAAGAATACCGCCAGCTTGTGGAAGAAAATATCAGCACGGTTGTAGAAACGCGTGAGAAATTTAACATGCACCGGGAATTTATTGAAGAAAAAATTAAAGAGTTTGAAGAAAAAGAGATGAATGCACAGGATTTTACAGCGAAAGAAAAGGAAAATCTGAACTCTCTGAGAGTGATTGGACGTTATCTTACAGGAACACTTGATGAGCATCAGAAAATTTTAGGCCAGCATTTTGATTTGAAAAAACTTTATGATTATGAGCTGGAAAACTACTCAAATATGACAATGGTGCAGCGTTTCCCGTTTAGAAGCGGCATTTATGACAAGATTTTAAAAGATGCTGCACTGCTTGTCAATGCGGACAGGATTTTAAATCCGCTGTTTATCGGGCAGACAGACAAAATCTTTAATCCGGAAAAAATGCTGGAATTTCAGAAGAAACTCAAAAAATCAGAAGTGCCGGAAGAAGAAACACAGCTTGATTTTGATGCCAATGCTTATAATCTTGAAAGAGAGCAAAAGCACAGGGAGCGGATGAAAAAATATGAAGACAGTGTCCGTGTGCTGATGTATGAACTTTCAGAACGCAGGGAAATGGATTTAAAAGATTTAAGCACACAGCTGTCTATGGAAAGCAGAGAAAAGCTGATACCGACAGCACAGATTTTCAGGGAAATTATCATTGAATTTCTGACGGCAGGAGAGATTCATCTGCATGCACTCCGCAAAGAACAGGAAGGATATCTTATGGATACGTCAGAAGGATTTGTATTAAATGAAATGCTGCTTACAGTAACGGAAGAGGCGGCACTAAAAAAAATAAATACCATTTATATTGAACCGTGCGAAGAAGTACCGCCGGTTTATTTTAAAGATGTAAAAGATGAACAGGGAAACATTAAAAATATAAAATGTTCCAACGTGAAATTCAAATGTGAGGAGGGGCAGTAATGGCATATGAAGCAGAAAATATCGTGTACAGCCAGAAAATATTTTATTATCTGCTGTCTCACGGTGCATTAAGTGATGCCGATTCGGGCGTCAATGAATTATATAGGGCGTATGTGGAAAATGAGGAGGTCCTGCACCTTGTAAAGAGCCAGGCGGAGATTGCCGAATGCCGTGTGGAGCGGTACGGCAGTACGATTTATCTGATGCCGGAGATTGATAATAAATATCTGGGATTTACAAAGGCAGATTTAAAGAAGGCTATTTGCAAGCCGAATGCAACAGACAGGGATTATTACCTGTCACAGTTTGTAATACTGACACTGCTGGCAGAATTTTTTGACGGTCAGGGCAGTACGGCAAAATCACGCGAATTTTTAAAGCTGGGCGAATTGCAGAATACGGTATCGGAACGGCTGCGGGCAGGACTTGCCATGGAACAGGAACGGGAAAATGATGACCGGGCGGCACATGAATTATATGAAAATGTACTTGATTATAAAAGCATGAGTGAGGCGTATGAAGCATTAAAAAGTATTGAAAGCGGAAGCCGCTCTAAATATACAAAAGAGGGATTTGTCAGTATTATTTGTGAATTTCTTGACAAACAGGGGCTGATTGTATTTATTGCAGAAGATGAAATGATTAAGACAACGCCGAAGCTGGATAACATTATGGAGTATAAATTGTTAAATAAGGAAAATTACGACAGAATAATGGAAGCACTGGGGGTAAGCCATGAGTAAAATATCACGAATCCGAATATTAAATCTGAATTATAACCACAATGCAATCAGAATTGATGATGAAACATTTGACCTTGGCGGGGAAAGCACGCTGCTTTCCCTGCGCAACGGCGGTGGAAAAAGTGTGCTGGTGCAGATGATTGTGGGGCTGTTTGTCAATAAGACTTACAGGGATTTTGGAGACAGGGCATTTAAAAGCTATTTTACAACGGGCAGACCGACATTTATTATGACAGAGTGGCAGCTTGATACAGGAAATGAACGTTTTCTTGCAGGAATGATGATCCGGAAAAGCCAGAAGGATGACCAGGATACGGAAGAACTGGAAATCATCGCATTTACCGGAAGCTATGCACAGGGCTGCCGTTATGACATGGACAATATTGCGGTAATAAAGACAGACGGCAATAGAAAATCACTGAAAGGATTCGGGGAGTGTCGCAGCTTATTTGAAGAAATCAGTAAGGATAAAGAGGGGAATTTTAAATATTACGATTTATCATCTAAATATGCAAGAAGCCAGTATTTTACTACACTTCGGCAGTATCAGATTTACAATAAAGAGTGGGAGAGCATTATCCGTAAGGTCAATCAGAAAGAGTCCGGGCTGTCGGAATTGTTCAATAATGCCAAGGATGAAAAAAATCTTGTGGAAAACTGGTTTTTAAGACCGGTTGAGGATAAGCTCAATCAGGATAAAAATAAGATGGAAGAATTCAGAAATCTTACCCGCAAGTTTATTGAGCAATACAAAAGCAATCAGTCTAAAATTTCACGGAAAGCTGTTATAGAACAATACTTTGAGGATACAAAGCCGCTAAAAACGGATATTGACTTGTATACACAACAACAGGAAAATGCTGCTGCATATAAAACAGAGATTATTTTATATGCAGCAGTGCTGCGGGAAGTGATTGGAAAACTGGAAACAGAAATCGCAGAAAAAAGACAGCAGGAGCAGGAGGCTGACAGACAGCTGCGCCAGATTACTTATGAGCAGATTTCCTGCGCGGTGTATGAATATGAAGATGAGAAAAAAGAAGCCGTATTAGAACGGATTGAGCAGGAAACACAGATTACAAGACTCTCAGAAGTCCGGGAAAATCTGTTGAAACAGCTTAATGCGTATGATTGCAGCCGCATTTATGCAGAAATAAAAGAACTGGAGCAGGAAAAAGCGGAAACTGATGAAAAAATTGATGTACTGTTAAAGGATTCTAAAGACCATAATGCAGAGATTGAAGCAATCGGACACCGGCTGTATCTGTTTTATACCGGTGAAATGCAAAAAAATATGCAGGCAGCAGAGGAACACAGACAACAGTACAATGAGGCACAGCAGCAAAGAAATGAACAGACATTGCAGTTGAATGAAAGTGAAACAGCAATCAGGAACCTTGCACAGAATATCGGTGCTTTTGAAAATGCAGTTAAAGTTTATGATGAGACGGAAGACACTTTTGTAAAAGAATATCATGCGGTGCTGAAAAGAAATCTTGTTGGCTTATATGAAGATGGTACGCTGGCGGTTCTGGCAAAATCATTTGAAGAAGAAGTGCAAAACGAAAAAGGGAAGCTTGCTAAAATAACAAAAAAGCGGGAAGAACTGGAGCTAACAGACCGCAGACTGGCACAGGTATCAGATGAAAATACGGAAAAACTTACAGAAAATAAGAATCAAATTGCCGTTCTGGCAGAAAGAATTGCCGGATTAAAACATCAGGAAAATGAACGTATACGCATTATGAAATATATCGGACTGCCGGAAAAACAGGTCGATGAACGGGAACACATTTTAGACAGCCTGAATGGGAAAATAAAGGAACTGGATATACAAAGAAGCGCATTGATTGCACAAAAGACTGCGGATGAAAAACATTTACAGCAGCTTCGGGAAGGAAAGACGGTTGAACTGCCGGAGCATATCAGGACATATTTTGAGCAGAACGGCATCGAACTTGTGTATGGAATGGAGTGGCTGTCTAAAAATGGACGGACAGAAAAGCAGAATAAGGAGCTTGTTGCAAAAAATCCGTTTCTGCCGTATTCCATTATAATGGAAAGAACAGTTTTTGAACGGCTGGCACAGATTGATGAAGAACTCTACACGGGTTTTCCGATTCCGGTTATTATCAGGGATGAACTTGAAAATACGATGGATGCCGTTAAAGGACCTGTGACAACTGCGGGAAAAATTCATTTTTTCATTATGTTTAATCATCACCTGCTTAATAAAAATGAATTGGAAAAAATACTTGCAGATATCCGTGAAAAGATAAAAGCGATAGAAGAGGACATTGCCCATAAAAATGACGAGTTAAACATTTTCCGTACTTATAAGAATACAATTGAAAATCAGGATTTTTCGGTGCAGGTATATCAGCAGGCGGAAAATGAGCTTGAACAGGCAAAGGCTTACCGTCAAGAGCTGGAAGAAAAGAAATTACAAATACGGCATCAGAAGGAAGAAAACAATACGGCAAAGCTTGAGAATACAGGAAAGATTGAAGAAATAAAGCATACAATTTTATTCTTTGAAAACAGAAGCCATGCATTTGAAAAGCTCTGCAAAAGATATGAACAGTATGAAATGGATAACGCAAGCCTTATGCGTATCCGGAATGAAAAGGCAGAACTGGAAAAGAAACAGCGAGAAATCCGGTTTGTATTAAATGAACTTGAAAATACACTGTCAGGGCAGCAAAGCCTGATCAACCAGTATGGTCTTCTGGTAGAACAGGCGCAGCAAAAAGCCGTTTCGTATGAGGCATACCGTAAAGAAACAGGCATTAGCGGCAATGGGAATGCAGATAATTTATACACAGCAGATGATAAGACACCGCAGCAGCTTGAGGCCCGGTATCTGGCACTGACCAAGGAAGTGTCAGATACGATTACAGAGTTACAGGCACGCAGCCACAGAAGCGGGGAAAAGCTGATTCGTAAGGAAAAGGAACTTGCAAAGAAAAATAAATATGGCTTACAGCCAAAAGATTATCAGGAACTGGTCTATGCCGAAGAACTTTGTGACGGACTGGAAGCAGAGCAAAAAGAAGTGGAAAAGACTTTAAATGCAGCAAATGAAAAGAATAATAAGCTGACAGGAAGAATTGAAACGTTAAATGCGTCGATTGCATTTACAAAAAAAGAACTGGTGGAAAAGACAGGACACGAAGAACCGGCGGCAAGAGAAACAATTACGGATACAGATTTTAAAGAACGTATACAGCTGAAAAAATATGAGGTACAGTCGATTGAAAAAGCATTAAAAAATCTGGAAAACAAAAAAAATCAGCTGGAGGTTCAGGCAGGAAGTGTATCCGAATATGCAGATGAACCGGTGTCAGCTTCACCGGAGGAACAGGAACAAATCAGACAGCAGATTCCGGATATTGAAATAGTAGAGGCACAGGAACTTACCCGGTATCAGAAGACGGTAAAAAGAAATCTGTTAACGGCACTGTCCCGGTTAAAGGATGAGCAGAACCGTCTGGCAGAAGAAATCCGTTCAATTGCAGCAAAAGATATTTATGCAGAAGATTATTTTAAGAAAACATTTGACAGTCTGTTGACACAGACTGCCAGTCCAAAGAATCTGGCAGAGCAGTATGCCGTGAATAAGGCTTCGTATGAGAGCCAGCTGGAAAAACTTAAAATTGATCTTGCAAGCATCGACAATGAACAGAAAAACATTGAAGAAATGTTTTTAGAATACGTGCGCAGTGTTAATGCGAATATTGCAATGATTGATAAAAATTCAACAATCAGCGTTCGCGGCAGAAACATTAAAATGTTAAAAATCCAGGTAGCAGACTGGGAAAGCGAACAGGAACATTTCCGTATGAAACTGCACGATTATTTTGAGCAGGTGATACAAAATGGTCTTGATACGATTGATAAGAATGAAAATCTGAATGAATTTTTGGGAAATGTCATTACAACAAAAAGACTGTATGATGATACTGTGGGTATCGGCAGTGTAAAAATTAAGCTGTATAAGATTGAAGCGGAACGTGAAGTCCCGATTACATGGGCAGAGGTATCAGCCAATTCCGGCGGCGAGGGCTTTTTATCAGCGTTTGTAATTCTGACCTGTCTGCTTAGTTATATGCGGCGGGATGAGAGTGATTTGTTTACCACGGGAGAGGAAGGCAAGGTGCTGATTATGGATAATCCGTTTGCACAGACCAATGCGGAACATCTGCTGAAACCACTGATGGAGATGGCAAAGAAAACGAATACGCAGCTCATCTGCCTGTCAGGACTTGGCGGTGATTCCATCTATAACCGCTTTGACAATATTTATGTGTTAAAACTTATGGATTCAAGTATCAGAAGCGGCGCATGGCGCATGGAAGCCAGCCATATCAAAGGCGAACCGGTGAAGCGGATGGTACTGTCAGAATTCAGGGTGGAAGAGAGGGCTTAAAGGAGGGAAAAAGAAATGATACCAACAAGAGAAGAAGCTATGGAATTCATCCGTGACTGTTTGGCATGTAATCCGGGACCTTGGGGACGGCATTGCATAACTGCGGCACACTGCGCAGAAAAAATTGCACAGTCCTTTAACAATCATACAATTGATGATTATATTGGAAAATTTGATGTTTCCGATGAGGAGTTACGGCTCATAAAGACCGAGTTGGACAAGGCGGTATACGATGAATACGACCGCCTGATTCAGTTGTGTGACAGTCTGGCAGGAGCGGGCGGTGTTCTTGATGTGGAAGACAGAATGAAAGATGTAAAGAAAAGGTACGGATTTTACCCACAGGCGAAGTGGGATACGAATATCCGGTTGATGCAGCATTTTGAAAAGAAAATGAATCAGAATATTTATATTGTGTGCGAGAAAGATACATTTGTGCCGGAGGACATTTAATGGATATTTTATTTAAAAAGGAAGATTTTGTATTTTCATACAGAGTTGGCGGGATTTTAATTCGGAACGGAAAAATTTTGTTACAGCGTCCGAAAAATGACGATTATGCGATTATCGGCGGGCATGTTGCCGCCATGGAAACCAGCATGGAAACGCTGAAACGCGAATTTGAAGAAGAATTGCATGCAAAAATAGAGATTGACAATTTACTGGCAATCGGTGAAATTTATTTTCCGTGGGGAAAGAAGCCGTGTCATCAAATCTGCCTGTATTATCGGGTTCATCTGACGGAGGACAGTATCTCATTGGACGGTGTTTTCCATGGATATGATGAGCTGGATAATGAAAGAATGGATTTGGATTTCTGCTGGCTTTCTTTAGAGGAATTAAAAAACGGTATAAAGATTTATCCACAGGAGCTGATACCGTACATTTTAAAACCGGAAAAAGAAATTGTACATTTTATTTCGAGGCAGATTTAAAATAAGCGAAAGACGGTAAAGGAGAGGGGAACATGAAAGAAAAATATGAAATGTATGGAACAGATAAAACACAGCTTGAAGCGGAGCATTTGAAAAAACATAATAAGTATAGCGTAAAATTGTAGAATTTTGTAATCTGCGGTGAGAAAGTCCTAAAATAGCAATAGCCATTTTATATGGATTGTGATAAAATAATACAAACCAACCACAAAAACGAGGACAACCATGAAAGAACAAAGTGAAGAAAACACAAAAAAAGAAGTTATTGAAAAGAAAACCATCCGTATATTCAGAGGACATCTGTTTATAAAGCTGGTAATTATATTACTGCTGGTGCTGGCGGTGATTGCCGGTATTGCAGGGCTTAGAAAGGGCGGTGGACAGCCGGCAGAGTCGGAGAGCAAGACAACGCGGATTGGCTTTGAAAATATTGGGCAGATGGTCACGCAGGCGGCTTACTGTACGGAGATGAATGTCACAAAGGATTCGCGTAAGCTGTTTGGAATGACGATTCCGTTTACACAGAGCGAATACATTTACAGCTATGATGTAGAAGTGAGAGCGGGACTGGATTTTAGTCAAATTGAATGGAGCGTTGACGAAGATAACAGCATAATTCAGGTTCGTCTGCCGCAGGTGCAGATTTTAAGCAGTGAAATCAACACGGATACCTTTAAGGTGTATCATGAGGAAGAAAGCATTTTCACACCAATCAAACTGGCGGATAATAACGATGCCCTGAAAACGCTGATTGAAAATGCAAAGCAGGATGCGGTTGCAAACGGTCTGCTTGAAAATGCGGAGAGCAACGCGGAAACGATTCTCAGGGGATTTTTTGCAAATGTCTATGATTTGCAGAAATATAAGATTGAATTTATCATACAAGAGGCAGAAAAATGACCATTATCACCGGACTGATTTTTGCACATAAAATTATCGGTCTCAGTATCGGAATGTTGATTGCGGATTTGGGAGTCGGCAGAGTGATTGCGGTATTTCAGCATTTATTTTATGAGAAAATGGAGGCAGTGCGCATTTGAAAGAATTAGAAAACGGAAAGAAAAAGCTGCTGATTACAGGAATAATTCTTATTATAATTACGGCATGTGCGGCAGGCATTTTAGCTTACGGCAGTCATAAAAACAATCAGAAAGCGGCGGCAAAAGTACAGGAAGAAAGTGTACAGCGCGCATCACAGGAACAGTCCCTTGCGGCACAAAAAGAGCAGGAACAGGAAGCCCGGAGTATTGCCGAGGCAGAATTGCAGAAGGCACTTTCCGAGGCACAGAGCCGTGATGAATCCATAGCCGCATCCGAAGCAGAATCAAGGGAGCAGGCACAAAAAGAAGCAGAGGAAGCTTCGATTGCACAGGAAAAAGCCGAGCAGGAAGCCCGTGAAGAACAGGAAAGACAGGCACAGGGCGCAGGACTGGCAGAACGGCTTGCAGGCTATGAAACAGTGATCCGCCCGGCAGGGTCAACCGGAGATATTATCTGTATTGACCCCGGACATCAAAGCCGCGGCAATAACGGAAAGGAGCCGGAAGGGCCGGGTTCACAGACGATGAAGACTAAAGTGGCAGGCGGAACGGGCGGTGTGGTATCGGGCGTGCCGGAATATCAGCTGACCCTGACAATCGGCATGATGTTAAAGCTGGAACTACAAAACAGAGGATACACCGTAGTGATGACAAGGGAGTCCAACGATGTTGACATTTCCAATAAAGAGCGCGCAGATATTGCAACGGCGGCGGGAGCAGCGGCAACAATCAGGATTCATGCAGACGGTGTGGACAGTGCTTCCGCTTCCGGGGCTTCGGTACTGGTGCCAGGTTCGTCAAATCCGTATATACCGGAACTGGCAGGCAGTTCCAGTCAGTTAGGAAGCTGTATTATCAATTCGTATTGTGCGGCAACCGGAATGAAAAACCGCGGGGTAGTCGGAAGTGACAATATGACAGGTATCAACTGGAGTACCAATCCGGTTGCCCTGCTGGAACTCGGATTTATGACCAATCCGACAGATGATGCGAATATGCAGGACGATACCTATCAGCAGTTAATGGTGCGCGGCATTGCAGATGGTATTGATGCGTATTTTGGAAGATAATGGAGATTAATGTGAAAAATCACACTGAGGTGCTGATTTTTCACACAGATATTTGTTAAAAAAAACAAATATTCCTCATGTCAGATGAGAAATCGCCTGCGCGAATTTCTCATCGCCGCTTCGCAACAAGTTGCTCAGAAATGGAGAGTATCATGCACAAGGTTCAGGCAAAAGCCATTCTTTCGGCAAAAAACGGAATGAACATTTACCGGGGCTGTCAGCACGGTTGTATTTACTGCGATGCAAGAAGCACCTGTTATCAGATGAATCATGTATTTGAGGATATTGAGGTCAAGGAAAACGCGCCGCAGTTATTAGAAGCAGCATTAAAAAGAAAACGGAAAAAATGTATGATTGGTACCGGGGCAATGAGTGACCCGTATATGCCGCTGGAAATGGAATTAAACCTGACAAGGCAGTGCGCAGAGCTGATTGAACGGTATGGCTTCGGACTGACCGTACTGACAAAGTCCGATAATGTACTGCGGGATTTGGATTTATTTTGCAGAATCAATGCAAAGACAAAGTGTGTCATACAGATGACACTGACGACTATGGACGATGTACTCAGCCGGAAAATAGAACCGGGTGTCTGCACAACCGCGCGGCGGATAGAGGTGTTAAACATTTTAAAAGAGGAAGGCATTCCGACCGTGGTATGGCTGACACCGTTACTGCCGTTTATTAATGATGCCGAAGAAAATATTTTCGGCATTTTAGAAGCCTGTCAAAAGGCATCGGTGCGCGGCATTATGACATTTCATTCATTTGGAGTGACGTTAAGGGACGGCGACCGGCAGTATTTTTACAGCCAGCTCGATAAAAAATTTCCGGGGCTTCGCAGACAGTATATTGAAGCGTATGGAAATGCCTATGAACTGCCGATTCCGCGTGACAGGGAGATTTTTCCGGTATTCAGGGAAAAATGTGAAGCGGCGGGCATTGAATGGCGGACGAATCAGATATTTGAGTATCTGAACACCTTTGAAGAAAAGGGCTGCGGGCAGCAGATGACGTTGGCAGATTTTATGTGATAATTATTTTTTGCGATGGCAGGGAAAGTTTTGACATTATTTTTTACAGAAACAGAACAGGCGGGCATATCCGGAAGAATTATACCTCCCGGCATACCCGCCTGATTTTATTTTTTTTATTCTGATTTTTCCGTATCAGCATCTTCTTTATCAACAACCTTAATAATATTCTTTTTCCACATAATCCGTGAAGAAATAATGGCAACCGGGAGCATGAATAAAATCAGGAAGCCGACCATGCCAAACAGGGAAGAACCGGTTGTGATACGTACAACGAGGGCAAGCACCGTAATAATGACAATAACAGGAACAACGCCCATAACACCGTTTTTTACAACCTTTTTACCGGAGCTGGTGCTGGCAAAAAGACCGAGGGTCAGCGAACCAAACAGCGCCGGTATCAGATAGTTGGAAGCTGTTTTTACGGCAGGCAGTTCAAAGACCGGGCTGATCCATGCGCTAAGCAGTGCGGCAAGCGCAAGAATGATAATCGTCATAATCGAACATATCGCAACGGCAACCGAAGAAATGGCTTCGCCTTCAGGGGTATTTGGTTCTTTTTTGGCAAGCTTCATGGCATTGACGGCACATGGCAGCTTCAGGTTCATAATATTTCCTGTGATAAATGTCAGATAAGAAGAAGCGCCGAGAATCGGTGTGTAGCTGATTGCTTCCGAAAATCCGACCGGAATATAAACCATTAAAATACTGATAGTGCTAAGGTTAATGACTTCACCAATGGAAGGCAGACTGTCATAAAAGGTGAGCACAACAAACGGAATGGCAATCATGTACAACAGGGCAATCAGTGTGCCGATGCGTCCCCATTTGTGCGCCCATGCCTGAAAGGAGTCTGTAATTACAATTTTATTTGAACCTTTTTTCTTCATAAGATATCTCCAATCTGCAAAAATGCTATAAAAACAACTTACACCACAATACGGATGAAATCATGCCGCCAATCATGGAAAATGCCATGATAAAATCATTGAGCCATGCAAGCTTCGGGTTCTTAGAAAGAAGCCCAAGCCCTACGGCAATGACAAGACCGGTCAGCATAACAGCCGCCTGAACGGTGTCGCCGATTAATAAAACCGGAATGTAGACGGCAAAAAGACACAGCATGAAACAGCCGCTTAAAACGTACTTCCAGCCGTTTCCATTTTCTTCGGATTTGCTGACACTCATGGAAAGCTTTTTGCCAAGCGGCAGTAAAATGAAAAAACCGCTTAACATGCCGATACTCATAAGAATCATAACAACACCGAACTGCTGTCCGGTTGCACCCTCCAGCATTTCCGCACTGCTTGAAAATCCGATAGCGGAAGCTACGGAGCTTGAAATCAGCGACTCATAGGAAAGTGAGCCGATAACGGAAAGACGCCACCAGCTCCAGACTGTTCCGAGTACCGAAATCAGTGCAAACAGCCCGACAACGATAGACAGGCTTGGGACAATGGAAAAGACCAGACTGGATTTGATGACATTTTTTAAATCCTCTTTGGAAATGCCCAGTTCCAGACAGTGTGTGTATGCTTTTTTTAAATAGACCAGTGAAAATCCTACAATGTAGAGCAGTCCGATTATAACCATGGCAAGAAGCAGCGGACTGGTAATAATATCTTTCATGGTAGCCATAAAAACCTCTTTTCTGCCGCGGATGCGGCGCATGTAAATCAGAATAAAATTTAGTTCTTGTGTTCTGTAAGCCAGCGCATTGCCGTATAGGCATAAACGGCGCAGCCTTCGGATAATACCGCTTCGTCAAATTTTACTTTCGGGTGGTGCTGTGGATAGCAGTAGCCCTCCTGCGGTGTGCCTGCCGCCAGTGCAAACATAATGGATGGAACTTCCTGGCTTACATAGGCAAAATCTTCGCTTCCGGTGCTTTTCGGTGCTTTGCCTTCACCGGACATCGCATTAAGTGCAGAAGCCGTAAATGCTTTGGAAGGGCCTAAGAGTTCTTTTAAATAGTCTGCGGTGCAGACGGCAAGATCCGGGTTGTTGTAAAGACATGGACAGCCGCTTCCGTAAGTAACCGTCGCGGTGGCGCGGAAAGCTGTGGCAATGCCGGAAGCAATTTCAGAAACACGCTGTTTGATAAAAGCGCGCGTAGATTCATCATAGGTGCGAATCGTTCCACTCATATGGGCGGTATCGGGAATGACATTGGCGGCATTTCCGGCATTAACCGTTCCGATTGTTAAAATAGCCTCATCGGAAAGTCCGAGTTCTCTTGCGTGGATTTCCTGAAGACCTGTGATAATGTGGGCGGCAACGGTAACCGGGTCAACACCGTTATTCGGCATAGAACCGTGACAGCCTTTTCCCTGAATATCAATATAGAAGTAATCGGCGGCAGGCGCACTGACACCGCCGTCGCAGGAAATAACCGTACCGGCAGGCAGAGGAAGTCCTGCCATTACATGAATCATCATGGCGGCATCGACATCAGGATTTTTTAAGACACCGGCTTCGATCATATCGTGGGAGCCTTCAAAAATTTCCTCGGCAGGCTGGAACATGAGTTTGACCGTGCCTTCTATTTCATCTTCATGTGCTTTTAAAAGGCGTGCGGCGCCTAACATCATTGTAGTGTGCATATCATGACCGCAGGCGTGCATTTTGCCGTTGGTGGAGGGAAAAGAAACATCGGCTTCTTCCTTCATTGGCAGGGCATCCATATCGCCGCGGATTAAAAAGACTTTGCCGTCTTTTTTTTTGCCTGCCAGTGCGACAATGCCGGATTTACCGCACATCTGTGGCTCGTAGCCCATGGAAATGAGTTCCTGCTTTACATAATCAACGGTTTCCTGAATATCAAAGCCCGTACCAGGGTGTGTGTGCAGAAATCGTCTTGTCCGGACAAGCTGTTCCTGATAAGAAGCAGCTTCCTGTAAAAGTGCTGTAGTTGTCATAAGGGACCTCCTTTTTCTATAAAAAACTTATTATGAAGCCGGGGTCAAAAATCCCCGGCTATGATGCCTGTGGATTGTTCCACACTGCAATACGGTGTTGTAATATAGTGCCGTAAGTAAAAAAAGGCGAAGATGTCCAAGGGTTTCGTGGCATCTTCGCTACAGAAAATAATATTACCAATCGGGTAATAGTTTGTCAACAAAATAAAAGAAAGTTTTTTATCTGAAAATTTAAAAATGTAAAGCCCGAAAACCCGTTGACGGTTCACCACAAAAAGCGTAAATTGAAAGTGATGAATAATAAAGTAGAGGACCTGTAAAATGTATCTTGCAATATGTGATGATGATATACTGTTGTGTGCCAATTTAAGAAGAAAGCTGGCGGCATTTGATACCGGCGGAAACAAACTGCTTGTGGACGAGTATCATTCAGGGGAAGAATTGTTAAAGGGTGCCTGTCGGTGCAATTATGATGCGGTATTTCTGGATTTATATATGGAAGGCATGTCGGGATTTGATACGGCAAAGGCATTAGCCGAAAGAAAAAGCGAAGCCCGGATTATTTTTCTGACATCGAATGAATCGCTCGTATTTGACAGCTTTGAGTACCAGCCGTTTTATTTTTTAAGAAAAGAAAACTATACGGAAGTTCTGCCAAAGGTTATGGCGAGGCTGAAAACGGTTTTAAATCAGAACGGAACCTTTTTACTGGACGGTAAAAATGAAAAGGAATCCATTGCCGTCAGCAGTATCTGTTATGTGGCAAGTGATAAGCATAGCGTTGTTATTTATACCACCAAATACAGTTACGAGGTGCGAAAGACCATGACGGAAACTTCAAAACAGCTTGAACCGTATGATTTTGTCAGAATTCACAAGCAGTATCTTGTAAATTTAAAATATGTGAAAAAGGTCAATATGCGGGACGAAACTGTTTTGTTAATGAATGATACGGTTCTGGACATGAGCAGGCGGTGTAAGGATACGGTGCTGGAGCGTTTCACGCAGTATCAGCGCAACATGAACGGAGCGGTATAGATGAATACAACACTGATTAATGAAAATATGTATCAACTGCTGCTGTCGGCAAAGGACAGCGTAGGGATTCTGCTGTTCCAGATGATTATGCTTGAAATGGCACTGCTGTTTATCCGTACAATCAGAAATGATATACAGCGGCGGCGTACGGGAAATGAAAACGGTTATAAAAAGGACACGTTTTTGGGAAACCGCGGTAACTATATGGTATGTGTGGCGGCGGCATTTCTGGTGCTGACGGCGGCAAATCAGTTGATTGTTGCAAAGGGACTTGCCATATACATGCTGGTGCTTTCAGAGGGCGTTGTACTGGGCGTGCTTACAGGGGTATTGACCGGCGGGAATATCAAAAAAGCGATGGTTACGACCGGTGTTTTGACTGTGGCGGCAGGAATTGCCTGCGTCTTAGGAGAACGGTTTTACAATGGAGCGGAGGACAGTGTGATGTTATCCGCCGCATTTATTGCATTTTTGGAATTTGTGCTGGCAGATGCACTTGTTAAAAGAGAGCTGTATCAGCTTCACCCAAAAGAATTGGGACTGCTGGCGCTCACGATTCTGATATGCGCGGCAGTATCGGCAGGGATGCTGTCGGACAGGGTGCCAGACCGTGGCATGGGAACAATCGTAGTGGCAGGTGTTTTGTTAAATGAAAGCTTTCTGATTGTCTTGTTGTGCCGTATTAAGTCCATGCAGAAAAATGAGCAGGCGGCGGAAAAAGCATTGCAGGAGAGCGCTTACCAGAAACAGTATATGGACAGCGTGGCAGTGCTTGACGAGCATGTCCGCAAAATGCGCCACGATTTAAAAAATCACGTCAATACCCTGAATATGCTTCTTTCCGATGAGGAACACGGTCAGGAGCGGGCAAAGCAGTATCTTTTGGAATATGTCCGTCAGACTGCGGCATTACAGGAATTTGTAAAGACGAAAAACAGCGTGGCGGATGCGGTGTTAAATGCAAAGCTGATGTACTGTAAAGAGCAGGATATTCCGGCGGTGATTTCGGTGGATAAGAATATCCGTGGATTAACCCAGACGGAATTATGCTGTGTACTCGGAAATCTTTTAGACAATGCGATTGAAGCCGAGTTAAAGCTTTCCAAGGCACAGAGAAAGATTGAAATAAAGATTGTCATGATAGAAGAAGTATTGGACATTTTGATAAGAAACCGCATTGCAGAGCCGGTTTTACAGGATGTACAGAAAGTAAAAAATATTGGTACAACCAAGCAGGATGCAGAAAATCACGGCTTTGGCTTGAAAAATGTCCGGGAAATTGTAAAAAAATACGACGGATTTATGGATCTGTATGAAGACAGTGGCTGTTTCTGCGTGCATATCCGAATATAAAACCGTTCGTGCCATAAAAGTGACCGCTTGTGCCGCCCCCTCTTGTTAGAAGATAACAGGAGGGGGTATATTTGTTTTAAGGAAATGCCAGCGCGTGTCAGCAATTTCAAAGAATCCGGTATCGGTAATTTCAATTTTGCAGGCGGGCATAAAAAAATAAAGGAGAAGGTTATGAAAAGAAAAAAGCGGGAAATGCCGGGGGTTAAGGCAGGGAGCAGGAGAGCCGCTGCAGTCACACTTACGGTACTGCTGGCGGCAGTCTGCGGCGGCTGTGGGAATCAGTATTCGGTGGAAGATGCCGTAAGCCGCGATGAAAAATTTACGCTGGTGGGAGATGCAGGCGAGGCACAGACCAAGGATTTAAGTCAGGCGACAACCACGGCAATGATAGCACATGAAGAACCGACGGCGTATCAGTTTAACGGCAAAAAGGTAAACGTAACAGAGGTTGGAATGGGTGAAACAAAGCTGTATGGCGGCTTTGAAATTACCGTGCTGAATGCGTGGAAGCTCGGTAACACCCTGACCCGGTTAGATGAAATTGAAAACGGCGATGCCACCTTTAAAAACTGGCTGGTTATAAGCCGCGAGTTAAATGAAGACGGCTCATCGTCCAAGAACAATCACCAGTATGTTGCGGTCAAGGTCCGTATGAAAAATGTATCCGGTGGGAATAACAAAAAGCTGGAAATGAGCGGGACACTGGTGAATAAAGATGGTGAGAATTTATTCCAGCGGATTTCGTTTGCGGAAATAATAGGATTTGATAAATGTCCGTATTTAAAACGTCCCGAAGAATTGCATAAGGACGCATACTTTTATAACTTTGCACAGGATGAGGAAATAGAAACCGTAATGGTATACCAGTTGATAAATACACCGGGTGTTTTAAGAGATGTCTATATGTATTCGGGCATTGGCGGAATCGGCGGTACAGACGGTGTCAACTCGATTGCAGACGGCAGTTATATGTTCCGGCTGGATATCGGGGAAGGGAATTAGAAAGCAAAAAGGAGAAACATTGTGAGAGAGCAGTTTCATACAGAATGGGAAAGAGCCGTAAAAAATAAAATGATGTGGATTGCGGTTTTTATAGGCTGTCTGCTTGCCATAGCACAGACGGTATTTGAAGTTTATCCGTATGCCAGAAATCCGCTGATGTTTTACAGAGGCAGTGACGGACAACCGGCAAGCCTTTTTATGTACTGGTTCGGATTAAATTCGGGCAGTCCGTACAAAGTGACTTTTTTAACGATTTTTCCGGTGCTGGCAATGATGCCGCATGCACTGTCGTATCATTTGGACAGGAAAGGCGGTTATATTAAAAATGTGTATACCAGAACGAAAAAAATCAATTATCTGACGGCAAAGTATCTGGCTGTTTTTTTAAGCGGCGGTCTGACGGTGCTGTTTCCGTATCTTGTCAGCCTGCCGGTTACCGCCTGTATGCTTCCGGCATTGACACCAATCCGGAACGGACAGTATCTTTCGGCAACAGAGCTGTTTTCATCGATATTTTATACCAAACCGTTTGCCTACATCGCCATTTATATGGTGATTACATTTTTTTACGGCGGAATTTTTGCGACAACGGCTCTGGCGGCGGCAAGCATTGTAGATAATATATTTCTGCTGGGAATGGTTCCTTTTTTAATATGGTATGGTTTTACAACGGCATCAAATTTTGTGGGAAGAAAGTCGGGAATTACGGTGGATCTCATCTGGCTGCTGGATATGAGCCACGGCGCGATACTGCATAAGGAAACCGTTTTTGTGACCGGAGCGGTTGTCGGCGTGATTACGGCGATTATATATTTTGTAAACGGGGTGAAACAAGATGCATTATAAAAGGAAACAAATTTCAAAAAAGAAAATGATGATCAGAAGCGTGGCAGTGCTTGCGTGTCTTATAACAGCGGCGGTTATGGGATATTTTATCCGGGATATTAACAGGCGTTTTCCAAACCCTTCGGTCTGTGAGCAGTATACAAAGGATTCACCCGCAATGCTTGACGGTCTGGAGATTACACCGCTTTCGACACACATTTATTCTTATGATGAATATCGTGAGCGGTATCCCGATTCGCTCGATGCGGGAGAACATGCTAAGGACTGGAAGGTGATTGTGTATAAGCTGGCATTTCGCAATACGACAGAGAAGGAACTGCGTTTTGAGGCGGATTCATTTTTAGCCGTTGCACAAAACAGCGGATTTCACAACGGTGTGTCACAGGAGAACCGAAAGAGAAATCAGACGATACAGCCCGGAGAGGTGCAGGAGATCGAATTGTCGTGTACTGTAACGGAGATTCTTATCGGGAAAAAGTGGTTTCAAAAATTAGAGGAGGAGACGTACACGCTGGTTTACTGGTGGTATCCGGTACAAAAAGAACTGGTGTTTACCAATGAATAAAAAAGCTTTACAGGGGAATTCAGGGGAAATGTGTCAGCGGAGCGTGTCTAAAAAAATGGGGAAAGGGGAGAAGAAATTTTGAAAAAATTTGTCAACGGCTGGCTGGATACCGGACTTTTGTGGTTTTCGGCAGTGCTTATTCCGGTCTGGCTTATGGTTATTTTTAAAACGGCGATGTCGGAGCCGGACGTGGTGTACTGCATGAGTGATATATACGGCTATGCACATGAAAAGGGATTAATTATTTTTTTATTGTTGTCCCAGCTTTTTATTATCAACCATATTAAATATGAAATGCGTGCGGCGGTGCTGGTGCGTAAAAAAAGCATGAAAAGCTTTTGGCTTTCGCTGTGTAAAAAGATTTTTTTACAGGCGGGACTGTTTGTACTGTATGTGTTTGTACTGGTAACGGCATACGGCGTGACACATTTCCAGTGGAAATGCAACTGGCGGGAGCTAAACAGCAATGCGTATGCACAAATGCAGCGTCCGGTGGAATTTGAAGTGGCGGCGTGGCAGACGGCAGGCATTTTTCTGATTGTGCTGTTTGCGGAAATTACCGTTATGGCAATGATGATTGTTCTGCTTTGGTGGAAGCTGTCCCAGCCGGTCTACGGTTATGCGGTAATGATGGTGCTGTTTACACTGGAAAAGCGGATGACACCGGCGCCGGTCAATATCTTTTTCCTGCGCATGTGTTTTCCTTGCACAAGGCTCTATTATCAGGGAATTCGTGCGGGCGATGAGATACTTTTTCCGCTGTGCTGTGTGGCGGCGGCATTTGTACTGGGACTGTTTTTGATGCGAAGAAAAAATATGTTAAAGAAAGAGGCAGATTAATGAAACAGCAGATTAGGGCGGAATTAAAGCAGGGAATTGTCAGGCGGTGGTATCTGTACATTCTGCCGTTTGCGCTGGGAGCGGTCAGCACGGCAGCATTTTTAAACCGGTATGCGCTGTTGGAAGCATGGACAGGAGAGCTGCGGTCAGCATCATTTGGGGACTGCTTCGCTTACATTTTCCGCGGTATGCAGGAGTATATTCCGAATCAGCACCAGCCGTTTGAAGTGCCGGTATTATTTTTACTGATAAATATTCTGCTTGCGGTGCTGATTGGCGGTTATGCGGCCGGGGAGCTGCACGGAACGGGGCTGAATAAGCTGGTGCGCTGTCAAAGAAGGTCCGATTGGTGGATTTGCAAATGTATCTGGAATGTGATAAGTGTCTTTGGATATTATGCGGCATTGATTGCGGGAGCGGTTACGGCGGCGTTTGTTGCTTCGGTAAAACCGGGCGGTGCGGCATTTTTTTCAGGGATAGCACCGCACAAAGAGGTGGTTGTAAAACTGCTTTTTTGTGAAATTCCTGACAAACTAAATGACAAAATGCTCTGCTGTATGGTATTTGTGCTTCCGGTGCTGACTTCCATGGCGGTATCGCTTTTTCAGATGACAATCGAATTTATCCTACAGCCGTGGGTCAGTTTCATGGTGCTTATGGCAAACTGTGTATTTTCCGCATTTTTTATGAAAGGGTGCTGGCTGGGGAATTATATGATGCTCTACCGTATGAAACCGGTCAATGCAAACGGTGTGGACTGGCAGACCGGCATTTTGATAAATCTTTTAGTCATAGCCGCAAGCATAACGGCGGGGGTATTTCTTTTTGGCAGATATGACGTACTAAACAAAAACAGCATGAATAAGTAATGACGGTGAATTTTAACCGGGCAAAGGAGTGGGAGAAAAATGAATACAATCGAAATCAAAAATCTGAATAAAAAAATTAAAGGGGCAGAGGTTCTAAAAGATATTAATTTACATCTGGAGGGCGGAAAGGTTTATGGATTAAAGGGAAAGAACGGTTCGGGAAAGACAATGCTTATGCGTGCCGTCTGCGGACTGATTCTGCCGACCGGAGGAAGCATTGCCATTAACGGGGAACAGCTTGGAAAGCAGATTTCATTCCCGAGAAGTGTCGGGATTCTGATTGAAAATCCTTCGTTTATTCCGGGGTATACGGGACTTAAAAATCTTTCGGTGCTTGCCGCAATCCAGAAGCGTGTCGGGGAAGATGAAATCCGGGAAACGCTTGAAAAGATTGGCTTAGACCCGGACGATAAGCGCACCTACAGAAAATATTCGCTCGGCATGAAACAGCGGCTCGGCATTGCTGCCGCCGTCATGGAAAATCCGGATATCGTCATCTTGGATGAGCCGATTAATGCCTTAGATGAAAGTGGTGCCAAACAGGTGCGCACGATTCTAAAGGAACAGAAAGAGCGCGGCGCCGTCTGTATCATTGCCTGTCACGATTCCGAGGAATTAAACTTTTTATCCGATGAAATCATCGAAATCGCCGAAGGACGAATTGTGCCGCAGGCGTCACAAAGCTGCCATTAGCGGAGCAGTCTGATTATAGCTTCATAAATCCCGACATCATGCACGCGCCTTTTGCGCCTGCCTCTAAAACACCCGGAAGTCTGTCCGGTGTCATGCCACCAATGGCATACACGGGCAGACAGGTGTTGTCACAGACTTCTTTTAAAAAGGCAAGTCCGCGTCCGGCAAGTCCTGCCTTACATTCCGTTTCATAAATATTTCCTGCAAATACATAGTCTGCACCAAGCTTTTCAGCAAGGCGGACATCGTCGACAGAGTGTACCGAAGTGCCAATCTGTGCAAAATCCGATAAAAGTCCCGCTTTGCGGTATGTTTCAAGCTGTGACAGCGACAGCTGGATATACGGGTGATTTAACCGGTGTGCCGATTCAAGAAAGGAATGTAAAATCAGTTTCTTATTATAATGCGTACAAAGTGTGATACAGTCTTTGGCAAGTGCTTCATAAACTGTTTCTTCTAAATCCTTTTCCCGCAGTACAATGGCGGATACATTTGTTGCCGCGATTATTTCCACCTGCGCTAAAAAGCGGTGATAGGATACACTGCCCGGAATGAAATCCAGGGTGTCGGAATCCGGCGGTAGCAGATGGTGGTTGGTAATGGCGATAAAAGCACTGTAATCAGTCATGGACAGCTCCTTTCGAAAGCGGTTTTTGGGTCCTTTAAAAATACTACGTTGCGTAAAGCTATGGAATATGATACCATAGCAATAATGAGTTCTCAAGTTTGTACGTGAAAAATCGGTTAGAAAGTACAGGATGACAGAAGCCCTGTAACTGCATAGAATGAAAGTGCGGTATAAAATCCGGTATAGAGGGGAGGGAATCTGTCAGGAAAAAGCCGCATTTTCGTCGGATGGTATTTTGAGAATCAAATAAATAACAGCGAAAATGTCTTTAGCGGCAGAATCGCACAGAAATGGAGCAGATATGGAATATACAATATTTCAGTACATTTATTTTTTCTTCCTATATTCATTTATCGGATGGGTATTTGAAGAAGTGCTGGCGGCATTTAAGTACGGCAGATTTGTCAACCGCGGGTTTGTCAACGGACCGCTCTGCATGAAATACGGCTTTTGCATGATTGTGATTTTAACCGATGTCAGTGATTTGATGGATAATCCTTTTTTACAGTTTGTCATGTGTTTTGTGATTATCACGGTCATTCAGTATGTGGCGGCGGCACTTGTACGCAAAATCACAGGACACCGCCTTTGGGACTATTCGGGACATAAGTGGAATTTAAACGGCTATGTAAGTGTCCGGACATCACTGTTCTGGTCGGTGACTGCCATGCTTTGTATCTGGCTGGTGCATCCGTTTTTATACATTTTATATGAACTGCTTCCGTTGCGGGTGCTGAAGGTGCTTGAAGTGGTACTGCTGGTTTTGTTTGCGGTGGACGTTTTAGTGACGGCGGCGACCATGCTCAAGTGGAAAATACAGGGCAATGTTTATGATACGGTGGCGGCAGGACTTGAAAAGACCAAACAGAGTATCGGGGAAAAACTCATTTTCATGATTCAGAAAAGAATGTACCGCGCTTTTCCGGAAATGGAACATCAGGAAAAGTCCGAAGCAGACGGTTTTGGAAAGCCGGTAAACAGAGTGTTTGCAAAGGGCTTGTGCTTTGATAAGCTGTTTTGGATATTCTTTATCAGTGCGCTGGTCGGGGACTGGATTGAAACGGTGTTTGTGTGGGCGACTTCCGGGGTTCTTATGAGCCGAAGCAGTCTTTTATACGGAACATTCAGCATTGTGTGGGGACTTGGCGGCGCGATCGCGACAGGTCTTTTATATTCCCTGCAGAAAAGAAATGACCGTTATATTTTTATCGCAGGATTTTTCATGGGTGGTGTGTATGAATACAGCTGCAGCGTGTTTACGGAAATGGTGTTTGGAACGACGTTCTGGGATTACAGCCATATGCCGTTTAATATCAACGGGCGGATTAATCTGCTGTTCTGCTTTTTCTGGGGTGTGCTTGCCATTGTGTGGTTAAAGCTTTTGTACCCGGCAGTCAGCAGGGTGATTGAAAAGATTCCGCCGGTAGCGGGAAAAGTACTTACGTATATTTTAGTATTTGCAATGGCGCTGGATATGCTGATTTCGTCCGTGGCATTAATGCGCTATGTAGACAGAAAGCAGCAGGCCGGCGCGGATACGGCAGTGGAGCAGTTTTTGGACCACACCTATCCGGACAGCTTTATTGAGTGGGTATATCCGAATATGAAAATAACGGATTAAAGAAATGGAGGAAGTGTATGTTAGAAGTAAAGGGGCTGAAAAAGACATTTAAAATGTCGAAAAAGCAGCAGAAAATCGAAAAGACAAAAGAAAAAATCAAAGTGGCGGTAGCAGACGTTTCATTTGATGCGCGTCCGGGAGAAATCCTTGGAATCCTTGGCGCAAACGGCGCCGGAAAAACCACAACGCTCAGAATTTTAGCATCAGTTATTAAGGCTGATGAAGGTCAGGTGTGTTTAGACGGTGCGGACATTACAGGCAATCTTATGGATTACCGCAGACATATCGGATTTTTAACGAGTGAATTAAAGCTTGAGGATTACTTTACACCGAATTATCTGTTTGACTACTTTTCAAAGCTGTACGGTGTCGGGGAAGAACAGGCAGCACAGCGTAAAAAAGAGCTGTTTGAAAAATTCGGTATTGATAAATTTGCAGAGGTTAAGGTTGCCGATATGTCAACCGGTATGAAACAGAAGATTTCACTGGTCATTTCCATTGTACATAACCCGGATATTATTATCTTTGATGAACCGACCAACGGACTCGATGTTATTACGGAACGGATTGTGGTGAACTTCTTAAAGGAGCTGCGCGAACAGGGCAAATGCATTATTATTTCCAGCCACATTTTCAGCCTGATTGAAAAAATTTGTGACCGTGTGGTCATTATTATCCGTGGCAAATCCGTGTGCTGTGATACGCTGGAAAATGTTATGGCGGGACAGCCGTTAGAAGACCGGTTCTTTGAACTGTATGAAAATATGGAGGGTAAGGCAGATGAATAATATTTTTACAATCATGAAAAAGGAACTGTTCCGGTATCTTTCGGATAGGCGTATGCTTCTGACAACGATTCTCCTGCCGGGACTGATGATTTATATTGTGTATTCGATTATGGGGCAGGCGATGTCGAGCCAGTTTGAGGTCAAAGATGATTATAAGACATCGGTATTTATGCTGGATACGCCGCAGAGCTTAAAGCCGGTATTTGACAGCTTGAATCTGGATTACCGGGATGCGGATAAATCTATGGACGAGATGAAAATGCAGGTGGAAAATCAGGACTGTGATTTGATTGTCGTATTTCCGAAGGATTTTGAACAGGCAGTGGCAGCTTACGACAGCATGACGGCACAGACACCGGCACCGCAGGTTGAAATTTATTATAATTCCTCAAAGACCGAATCGGCAAGCGGTTACAGCATGATCACAGAGGTTTTAAACCAGTATGAAAGCAGCATGATTAACAAGTTTGATATTAACGCAAATGCAGACGGCGGGTATGACCTGGCATCGGATAAGGATATTACGGGAAAAATCTTTTCCATGCTGTTCCCAATGCTGCTGATGACGTTTATTTTCAGTGCATGTACGTCCCTCGCACCAGAGTCGATTTCAGGGGAAAAGGAGCGCGGCACGCTTACCACACTGCTTGTAACACCGGTACGCCGCTCTGAAATTGCGATTGGAAAGATTCTTGCCCTTAGTATCCTTGCACTGCTGAGCGGTCTGTCAAGCTTTACGGGAACGGCATTGTCCCTGCCGAAGCTTATGGCAATGAGCGGTGACGACGTAGGGGTGAATGTTAATGTCTATCATGTACAGGACTATGCACTGCTGTTAATGATTGTGCTGTGTTCGGTACTGCTGATTATTTCATTGATTTCAGTCGTATCTGCATATGCAAAAAATGTGAAAGAAGCGGGGACATATGTATCGCCGTTAATGATAATTATAATGATTGTGTCAATCAGTACGATGTTTGGAAACGGAACGCCGCAGGAAAATTACTGGTATCTGATTCCGATTTACAACAGCGTGCAGTGCATGAGCAGTGTCTTTTTATTCTCGGTCAATGCCGTGCATGTAATGATTACCTTTGTATCCAATCTGGTTTATGCGGGAATTTTCGTATGGGTACTGACAAGAATGTTTAACAGCGAAAAGATTATGTTTTCTAAGTAAAAATAAAATGCAGGAAAACGCAAGGAGGTTGTAAAGCTTTGCGTTTTCCTGCATTTTTTATAATTTTTTATAAGTTTAGCTGTTCCGGCTTAAAGTGGGCGGGACCAGCGGCCGGAAGCGCCACACGGAAGCACCAGTCCGTTAGAGGATACCGGAAGTCCGACCTCCTGTGAATCAACCTGTCCGTCAAATGCCTTTAATTCCGTAGAAAGCATATAGGAAAGCACAGCAGGCTGTAAGCCGGTGGTGTAAGAGTTAATCAGGAAAAACAGCGGGTCATCGGATAACAGCTGTGCGCACAGTTGAATCAGCGGATAAACGGATTCTTCAATTTTCCAGATTTCACCCTTCGGACCTCTGCCGTAGGATGGCGGGTCCATGATAATACCGTCGTAGTGGTTGCCGCGGCGGATTTCACGCTGGACAAATTTAACGCAGTCATCGACAATCCAGCGGATTGGCTTGTCAATCAGTCCGGAGGATGTCGCATTTTCCTTTGCCCATGAAACAATGCCTTTGGAAGCGTCAACATGGGTGACATGTGCACCGGCAGCAGCTGCGGCAAGGGTTGCACCGCCGGTATAGGCAAAGAGATTTAATACCTTTACCGGCTTATCCGGATTTTTCTTTACCTTTTCGGAAATCAGATGTCCAAACCAGTCCCAGTTGGTTGCCTGTTCCGGGAAAATACCGGTGTGCTTAAAGCTGAACGGCTTTAAATTAAACGTCAGCGGCTGTTTAAAGGACGGGCTTTCATACTGAATCTGCCATTGCTGCGGCAGGTCAAAGAACTCCCATTCACCGCCGCCCTTGCTGCTGCGGTGGTAATGTCCGTTCATTTTACGCCAGCCTTTTTCTTTTTTTGGTGTGTTCCAGATAACCTGCGGGTCGGGTCTTACAAGCAGGTAAGTTCCCCAGCGTTCCAGCTTTTCGCCTTCGGAAGTATCAATGACTTCGTAATCTTTCCAGTTATTTGCAATAAACATATATAAAACCTTTCTTTCCTGATGTATATGGGCTGAAGTCCGGCAAGCATTTATGCAGACCCGGACGGATTTTTGCCGTCTGCCATAGACATCATAAATAATCGCTTATGAATGTTTATTTATCATATCATAAAGGTTTGATGGTGACAATCCCACGATATGTGAATATGGGGCAGAATTTTGAGAGTGCGTAGTGTAAATTGATTTAGGGCAATCAGAATTTGGAGCTGTTGTGCGGAGATCAGTCTATATAATAGGTAGAAACATCTCAAATCCATGCGGAAAAGTTGCAAAATAACGGGGTAATCAGTATAATAACATCATATTTGCAGAAAAAATGACAAAAGGGAATAAAAGTACACCCTGGAACGGAGGGAAAATGTTTCAGAATTACAAAACGAAAACCTTGAAAAAAGATATTTTATCAGGAATTATTGTAGCCCTGGTATCAATTCCGATTTCAATGGGATATGCGCAGGTTGCCGGGCTGCCGGTTGTATATGGCTTATACGGCTCACTGCTCCCGATTCTTGTATTCAGTCTGATTACTTCATCGCCGCAGTTTGTATTTGGTGTCGATGCAACACCGGCGGCACTGGTCGGTGCGACACTGGCTTCACTTGGCATTGTAACAGGCTCAGGAGAAGCAATCAGGCTGGTGCCGGTCATTACGCTGGTGACTGCCGGGTGGCTTCTGCTGTTTTACATCGTGCGCGCAGGCAAGCTGGTGAGTTACATCTCAACGCCGGTTATGGGCGGATTTATTTCCGGTATCGGATGTACGATTATTTTAATGCAGGTGGCAAAGCTGTTTGGCGGTTCGGCAGGCACGGGAGAACTTTTTGTCCTGATTGCCCATATCTTAAACCAGCTGCAATATTTTAACCTGTTATCGGCGGTGCTTGGCATTGGTACGATTGTGATTATTTTAACAGCAAAAAAATATGTCCCGAAGTTTCCAATGTCGGTGGTATTAATGGCAGTGGGAGCTGCACTGACTGCCGTTTTCCATATTGACCGGTATGGGGTGAAGCTTCTGCCGCAGGTATCGGCGGGACTTCCAAAACTGGCATTTCCCGATATCAGTGTGCTGGGTGAAAATACAGGGGATATTCTTTTGCTGTCTTTTACCGTGGCACTTGTTATTGTGGCACAGACATTACTTGCCAGCAGTAATTATGCGTTAAAATACAATTATAAAATCAACAACAATCGCGAGGTGCTTGCCTATGCGGCGGGCAATTTCGCCGGAGCGCTGGTGGGATGCTGCCCGATTAACGGCAGTGTGTCAAGAACCGGCATCGGCGACCAGTTTGGCGCACGCTCGCAGGTGATGTCTTTATCGGCAGCATTTACAATGGTACTGGTACTGCTGTTTGGCACAGGGCTGTTACAGTATCTTCCGGTTCCGGTGCTGACCGGTATTGTTATCTGTGCGCTGATTGGCATTCTGGAATTCGGACTTGCAAAGAAGCTTTGGAAGACGAATAAGCAGGAATTCTTAATATTTATGGCAGCGTTTTTTGGTGTTCTGATTTTTGGAACGATTTACGGTGTTATTATTGGCGTGATTTTATCGTTTATTGCAGTAATTATCCGCGCAGTAGTGCCACCGAAAGGATTTCTTGGCATGATTCCGGGACAGGAGGGCTTTTATGCATTGAAAAGAAACCGCAATGCCCACCCGGTACAGCATACGGTAATTTACCGTTTTTCGGGAAATCTGTTTTTTGCCAATATTGACACATTCCAGAATGATATTGAAAATGCGATAAAAGAAGATACCAAACAGGTGATTGTCGATGCGAGCGGAATCGGAAGCATTGATATCACAGCCGCAGACCGTCTTGTTATTTTAAACAGAAATCTGCGTGCGAAGGGAATCCGCTTTTATCTGACAGAGCATGTAGGTGCGGTCAACGACCAGTTAAGGGCTTTTGGAGCGGGGAGTCTGGTAGAGGAAGGCGTTGCAAGAAGAACCATTTCACTTGCACTGCGTGATGCGGGTGTGGATAAGCCGTATCCGCTGGAAAATGAAAACGGACTGAATATGAAATATGTCTTTGTGGAGGCGCAGGAGCGGCTCGCGGAATTTGAATGGGCATTTGGGAATGATGCGGAAGAAAAAATGGAACAGATTGCGATAGAGGTTGTCCGGCAGATTACAGCTGCAAATGAACATAGTGCAGAGGCACTTAAAAAAGCAGAGAATCACGTATCATGGGGCCGTATCGGCTTGTATGACGAAGAAGAGCTGCTTGACCGTCTGGAAATGCATTTGTCTGAAATGGCACAGAACAACCCTGAAAATGAAAGTGAGATTGAAGAGCAGATTGAACAGCGAAGAAGCATTGTTGAATTTAAATTACAGCATATCAATCCCGAAGCACTCCGTATGCTCAAGCAGCACCGCCACGAACTGGCAATGCAGTTTAAAGAACGCAATCCGAAAGCCTACGCGCATATGCTGGAACGCAGAAAAGAGCATATCCGCAGGCTGACCAAGACCAATCCCGAACTGGCGGCAAAGCTGCGGGAATTATACGGTGAGAATGGAGAAGAATCATGAATATATTAAATGTAGAAAAAGTAAGCAAAACCTATGGAGAAAAACAATTGTTTGACGAGGTGACACTCGGTGTCAACAAAGGCGACAAAATCGGTGTTATCGGTGTCAACGGCACAGGGAAATCTACATTTTTAAAAATTATTGCGGGACTGGAGGAAGCCGATGCCGGACAGGTTGTAAAGGGCAAGGGTGTAACGGTCGCTTATCTGGAGCAGAAGGCGCAGTTTCCGGAAAAGGATACGATTCTTGGCTACGTCCTGCGTGGCAAACAGCACAGCAGTGAGGCAGAAGCGAAGACAATTCTTACAAAGCTTGGCATTACGGAATTTGATAAAGATATTCATATGCTTTCCGGCGGGCAGAAAAAAAGAGTTGCACTGGCAAAGACACTTGTAGAACCGGCGGAGGTACTGATATTAGACGAGCCGACCAACCATTTGGATAATGAAATGGTCATCTGGCTGGAAGATTATATCCGCCAGTTTAAGGGCGAGCTGCTGATGGTAACGCATGACCGTTATTTTCTTGACAATGTTACCAACCGGATTGTGGAACTTGACCGCACGCATTTATACAGCTACGATACGAATTATTCGGGGTTTCTGGAGTTAAAGACCCAGCGTGAGCAGATGGAAATGGCGACCGAAGAAAAGCGGCAGAATATTCTGCGTCGTGAGCTGGAATGGATCCGCAGGGGCTGTCAGGCGCGTTCCACCAAACAGCAGGCAAGAATTGACCGTTATGAGGATATGAAGGAAGCGTCCAGACAGGCACGTGCCAGCTTTGAAAAACAGGCAATGGAGATGAACTCGGTCACATCGCGCCTCGGCAAAAAGACTATTGAACTGGAAGATATCACAAAAGCCTATGACGGCATTACGTATATCCGTGATTTTTCATACATATTTTTAAGAGATGACCGTATCGGTATCATAGGTAGAAACGGCTGTGGAAAATCGACACTGATGAAGATTATCACAGGACAGATTCAGCCGGACTCCGGCACGGTTTCAATCGGTGAAACGGTAAAAATCGGATATTTCATGCAGGAGAATGAACCGCTGGACGAAAAAATGACGGTGCTTGAATATGTAAGAAGTATCGGCGAATATGTGACAACGGCAACCGGCAAGGCGACAGCGTCCCAGATGTGCGAGCGTTTTTTATTTACGCCGAAAATGCAGTGGACACCGATAGAAAAGTTATCCGGTGGTGAAAAGAGAAGACTCTATCTGCTCAGTGTCTTAATGAGTGCGCCGAATGTACTGATATTAGATGAACCGACCAACGATCTGGATATTGAAACGCTGGAAATACTCGAAGACTACTTAGACGGCTTTGCAGGCATTGTCATTACCGTATCGCATGACCGTTATTTTCTGGACAGAATTGTGGATCGTATTTTCGCATTTGACGAAAATGGTATCCTGCACCAGTACGAAGGCGGATTTAGCGACTATTACGAAAAGTCCGGAGGTATGCAGGCAAAACAGGCTAAGATTGCGGAAAAGCCGAAAGGTAAAAAAGAATACAATAAGGACCGCGAGAAAAAACTCCGCTTTTCTTATAAGGAACAAAAAGAATACGAAGTGATCGATGAAGAAATCGCCGCGCTGGAACAAAAAATTGCTAAGCTGGATAGCGAAATAGAAATGGCTGCAACACAGTACAGCCGTTTAACGGAGCTGACACAGGAAAAGAGTGAACTGGAAGAACAGCTGGAGTTTAAGATGAACCGCTGGGTGGAATTAAATGAACTGGCGGAGCTGATTGAACAGCAGAAACAAAAATAAAATGATGCAGTAAAATACCATCAGACAAATTTTGACAAAAATACCTCCATATGATAGACTCAAATATGTATAATTTATAAAAAAATTATAACGAAAAAATAAACTACGGAGGGAAAGAAATGTTTTGTAAATTTTGTGGGAAAGAGCTTCAGGACGGAGAAGTATGTGGATGCGCAGGCAGCCAGCAGGCAGCCGCAGCACAGGCACAGCAGACATCCGGTGCAGCACAGGCAGCAACGGATCAGATGAGCGGTCAGGTTAATGCCGGTCAGGCAGATGCAGCGGGTGCACAGGGGACGCAGTTTAATACGGCACAGATGCAGCAGAAGGCAAACGAGTATATGCAGCAGGGTATGGAAGCGGCAGGAAATGCATGGAAGAACCTGCTTGGCATCTTTAAGTCACCGGCACAGGAAGGCCGTGCTTATGTGGCAGAGTCTGATATGACAGTGTCACTGATTCTGATTGTGTTACAGGCAGTCATTGCTGGCTTGTTCGGATTAATCTGCACCACCAGAATCAATGCAGCTTTTTCAGGGATTACTTCATATTTTTCATCGAATAAGTATCAGGTATCCAATGCAAAGGGATTTTTTGTTACATTGATTTTTTCAGTTGTTTTATCAGCAGTGTTTGCGTTGATTTTCTTTGCAGCAGGCAAGATTGTAAAGGCAGATATTGATTACAAAAAGGCGCTTGCAATTACAAGTGTAAGAAGTGCTGCAGTGATTCCGTTTATGCTTGCAGGCTGTGTTCTGTTATTTGTTAATCCGGGCATAGCATTTGCAGTATTCTATCTTGGCAATATTTTGGCAATCTGCTTTGTATATGCTGCAATGACAGGAATCTGTGAAGAAAATAAGCTTTCTTATATGATTGCAGTAAGCGTAATCGTATTTGCGGTTGTGGCAGTCGTTATCATGAGCAAAGCTGTGGGACTGTATGTACCGTCAGGTATTAAAAGCTTATCAAGCCTGAGCAGCCTGATGAGTATGTTTTACTAATCCGGAAAGAAATATAAAACGGATTTCTTCTATATATAATAGGTAGAAATTTGAAAAAATGACAACAGGGTGATTGTTCTTAAAAAAGAACAATTATCCTGTTGATTTTATTAGTATAGTCGTGTATACTAGCAATTGCTGTGACATTGATAGCTGTGAAGCGTGAGGTTGCTGCGATACAATCGCAGGTTTTCCGTGGAGCGAATGTCAAATAATTCTGGCGACAAGTCACTGTACAATATCATCTGTAAATGAATAAGATGACCCGTAGGTTCACAACGTCCTAAGAGATATTGTGATACGCGTGGGAGTGTGTACAGTCACCGCTTGTCGTACTTAAATCTAGAAAGTGCGAAGGAGGCGACTTTTTTTATGGCAAATCAGGTAATTAGAATTACACTGAAGGCTTATGATCATCAGTTAATCGATCAGTCAGCAAAGAAAATCATTGAAACTGCTAAGAAAACAGGAGCACAGGTAAGTGGTCCGGTACCTCTTCCAACAAAGAAGGAAGTTGTTACAATTCTTAGAGCTGTTCACAAGTACAAGGATTCAAGAGAACAGTTCGAGCAGAGAACACACAAGAGACTGATTGATGTATTATCTCCATCTCAGAAGACTGTAGATGCTTTATCTAAGTTAGAGATGCCGGCTGGTGTGTTTATCAACTTAAAGGTAATGAACTAATCATTACAGACATTTTTCATTATTAGAGCAATAATCCTAAGGGTTTAATATAGAAGCAACTTATGCAACGTATTCATTTAAGGAATACAACATGCAGCACAGTGGTGCGGGTTCCACTTATATTGGCTGTTCTAGGATGACAGGATGCGCTGTGCAGGCGTTTAAAGCGAGCATATTCATCTTGTCCGCTGTAGATTAAACAGGAGGAAAATCAATGAAGAAGGCAATTTTAGCTACAAAAGTCGGAATGACTCAAATCTTCAACGAAGA
>ULQQ01034570.1_pt1 | contig 150564 bp, 190 predicted proteins | sample 1954621 | NCBI WGS metagenome assembly ULQQ01 (sample SAMEA4835659, study PRJEB28245) | human gut metagenome | biome: gut microbiome; material: fecal sample | place: Denmark | collected 2008
CTCTGGGTCGCGGGGTCCTTGATTTGGTAGCCGTCCGGGGCCTCAAGCTCCGTGACCTGATACCAGCCGGGCTTCAGGCGGTCAGTGTCCGTCTTGCCCAGGTTGATTTGGCCGTTCTCGTCGCTCCAGTAGATGCCCAGGTCCTCCAGGGAACCGGCTGCGGGGCCGTTCCCGGCGTACCAGATTTGGAACTTCGCGCCCTCCACGGGGCCGCCCACGATGCTGTCCTTCTTATAGATGGTCAGCTCGGGGGTGCGCTCGTTCTCCAGACGCAGGGTGTAATACGCCTTGCCGTCGCCGCTGGCCCCTTCCTCCAGGAGCACGTCGTGTGGCGTGGAATCCAGGATGTAGCGGTTGGGGACAAAGGTCTCGGTCACGGTGTACCAGCCAGCGTCCAGGTCAGGGATGAAGATTTCGCCGTTCTCGTCGGTGGTAAAGGTCCCGATATCGGAGCCGTTCTTCACCTTGACGTTGAACTTGACGCCCTCGATGCCCTTCCCGTCGGTATCCACCTTCTGGATGAGCAGGCCGGGCCGCTGCTGGTTGAAGAACTCCAGGGTGGAGGTCTTATTGGGCTCCAGCGTCACGGTCTGGGGGACGTCGTTGAGGATGTAGTTCCCGGGGACACGGATTTCCGTGACCTTGTAGGAACCAGCCTCCAGGTGCTCGATGAAGATTTCACCGTTCTCGTCCGTGGTGGCTTCCTCGGAGTAACTGCCGTCGATTTTCTCAATCAGGAAGGTGACGCCGGGCACAGGTGCCCCAGTCAGGGTATCCTTTTTGATGATTCTCAGGCCGGGCTCCGTGGAGTTCTCAAAGGTCAGCTCTCGGCTGGCCCCGGGGTCCAGGACGATGCTTTGACGGTTGTTGGTATCCAGGATGTACGGGGCCGGGACAGACAGCTCTGTGACCTCGTAGGTGCCTGCAGGCAGGCCGGTCAGAGTGTAAGAGCCATCTGCTCCAGTAGTGATAGTGTTCTGGTAGCTTACATTGATGCCGCGAATCTCGAAAGTCGTGTTGGGCACAGGCTCACGAGTGGCTGCATCAATCTTCTTGATGGTCAACTCAGGACTCTTGTAGTTCTTGGCGGTAACAACGATGGTCTCCTCGCCTTGAATGTCTGCCTGGTCAACATAGGTGCCAACAGGCTGAGACATCTTGGCATATCCATCGGGAGCATCTGTCTCGACGAAGTAGTAAAAACCTTCGGTCACGTTGGGAACTGTGATGGTGCCTGCGGCATCTGTTGCCTCGGTGCCAATCAGTTGGCCATCCTTGTAGATGTTGAAAATGGCACCTTCCAGAGGATTGTCGCTTTGGTCAACTTTCTTGAGTTGAACCTTGACCTTGGAGTCGTTCTGGAACACGAGTTGGATATTACTCTTGCCGTCCCAGTAAAACTCTTGCTTGTTCTGGTCAGGGTCAGGATTCAGAGAGTAACCTTCGGGAACGCCAATCTCCTCGGCAACATAAGAGCCGATGGGGAGGTCCTTGAAGTCAAAGTCGTCTGTGCTCACGTAGCCGCCAGCACCAGTGATGACCTCAGTAGTGTAGCCGTTGTCAACGCCAGTGATTTTGATGACTGCACCGGCCAGTCCGACTGTAGGATTGTCAGCATCGACTTTTCGGATGCTACCGCCACCAGTGATTTCTGGCTCATCATAGTAGGTAAATTCAACATGTGCGTTCTGGTTATTATCAATTTCCACATATTTTGTAGATGTATCGCTGATGGTATAACCAGAAGGTGCCTTGATTTCTGTGATGGCGTATCGGCCAGGGCCAAAACCACTTTCAGTTTCGCTTGTAATTTCAATGAGTCCATTCTCATCGGTAGTATACGGATTATCGAAAGACCCATCAGTGGCAGTTACCTGGAATACTGCACCTTGCAAGGCTTTATTGGGATTTGTTGCGTCAACCTTTTTGATGGTCAGCGAACATGGGTTCTCCGGTGTTCCTTCGTCTGGTTCGTAAATCCCGACAATGATAGCCTGAATAGTAGTGGGGTCTGGATGCGCGTCACTGCCTGGGCCAGCATAGGAGTAGCGATAAATCTTCCAATCGCCCCACATGTCGGCGTTGTTAAGAATGTACGCTGCTGCCATTCTGCATGTCCAGCCCTCGTCACCCTCGTTCGTTACCGTTCCATCAGGGAGGTCGTCGGGGTCGTCAATGCTGGTGTAGTGTTGTGCCCAACTATATCCTTTATCATGGTAGGCATTCACCAGGCGCATTCTTTCTGTTGCGACAGCTTCAATCCACCCTTCCCGGTCCGTCTCATAATCAGGGAGACTTCCGTTCAAGGCGAGCCATACACATGCCTGAAGCCATCCCTGCGTCCATACGGCGGTGAATTCGTCAAAAGGTTGAAGCCCTGCTGCCTCACCAGCCGCACTAAACTTTCCTTCAGAATACGAATAATAGTAGGAAAGCAACAACTTCACATTCTTATCCGTAATTTCTTCAGGATTAGACCAAGTATGGCCGGTAAGTGTTGTGCCCATTCTCTTGGAGTGGTCGGCACAGAAACCAACTGTCTCGGAGCCATTTACATTCATATAGAATTCATGGACATAGCATTCTCCGAGTACGCCCGAGTCGTATTTAATGGCGTCTGTTACGTGGTAGTCTGCCTTTTTCAGGGTTACAGTGCCCGGCACTGTATTTGCTGCAAAGGCGGTAGTAGGAATGAGTCCCACGATACACACGACAGCAAGCAGCATAGCTACGACACGAGTGCGAAGAGAAGTTTTTCCCTTCATTTTGTGCATCATTCCTTTCTGTTGTCAAAGTACACATCCATCACAATATATGATACAATATTATGATGGAAACGCCCCTCTGAAAATTCACGCTGTCCCTCCTTTGAATTACAATAGATTGGGGCCATCACAAGACTACTCTTATGAACGAGTATATTATACCATAAAAGAATAAATTAGTCAATTTTATAAAAAGAGCGGCGGCAAGCAAACTGCTTGCCGCCGCGTATTTGAAATCTTTCTTATGCACCATCAATTCACATCGTCTGAGTCAGTGAAAATCTGGCAATAGTATGTCTTCCCATCATTTCCCATTGCCACACCAACTCCAACTAGAGTCATGTTCGGATTTGTCATGGAGTCGAAATGGCTGGATGAATTTTCCCAGAGGTTTACTGCATAGTTAGCATCAGTAGTTGTCGCCCATGCGAGAATTTCTTGATAATTCATAGAATGAATGTCAAGCCCATATTCAGAAAAGATTGTGTTAAAAAACTCCCCATTTGGCCGGATATGCCGGATAGTTTCGTTGTCGGCACTTTCCTCAGCACGCTGCTGAGCAATCTGCATCAGCAGGTCGCTCTTTTGCAGAGCACCAGCATTATTTTCTGCCCGAACCTCGTTCGTCAGCTCGATGATTTCATCCTTCACATCAGTATAGTCGTCAGATGTGGAAGTACCGGGATTCGAAGAAGAACCAGTCACTGTAACAGTCCGCGTAGCAGTTACACCATTGGAATCTGTTACTGTGATGACCGCAGTACCAGGACCGACAGCAGTGATATCGCAGGAGAAATTATTCCGAGAAGAAGCCTTGACAGTCACAACAGACGTATCGGAGGACTTGAAATTGAATGTCAGGTCATCTGCGGCAGTAGCGGGGATGGTATTTACATCTGCAAAAACTTTATCGCCAACCGACAAGTTGCTGTTCATAAGTGCGATGGTCAACTTGTAGTCAACATCAGGAGTCTCAGTCTCCTCAGGCTGCGTAGTCTCGCCACCGGGATTGTCGGACTGGGTGTCATCGTTGAATGCCTTGTCGTAGCGCATCAGCATGGTCGCCACCTGAGCACGGGTCGCGTTGCCAGCAGGGGAGATGGTATCGCTGCTGGTGCCGGAGACGATGCCGTTCTCGACCGCCCAGGCCAGGGGCTGCAGAGCGTAGGAGGAAATATTGATGGTATCGATGAACTTATTCAGCTCAGCGGTATCGGCCGTGATGTCCTCGCCCGCGTTCTCGGCGTAGCGATACAGCATAGCAGCGAACTGCTCACGGGTGATATTGTTGTTGGGATTGGTGCCATCACTGATGCCATTCTCAACGGCCCAGTCCAGGCCGGGCTGATACCATGCCTCGCCGCTGGAAGCATTGGTGTTGACATCATCCATCCGGGCCAGGACCACCCACAGCATAGCGCGGGTCATGGTGCCCTCAGGATTGAAGGTCGTCTCGCTGGTGCCTGCGAACAGGCCCTCATCGACCACATACTCGATGGCGTCGTGAGCCCAGTGGGTCTCAGGAACATCAGTGAAGCGGTTATCAGCACTCACCAGAGAGCTGAAACATACGGTGGCGGCCAGTGCCAAGGCCAGAGCCGAAGCCTGGAAACGCCGAGTGCTTGTGAACTTGTGCATCATATTGCAAAACCTCTCTTTCAAAACCAAATTATAGGTTGATTGTAGCACGCAGTCTTTGAGAATTCAATGCCTCTCTTGACTACGATAATATTATACCATATGATAATAAATTAGTCAATATTATTTTGGGAGTAAAAGCACTTAAGCTCCCGGGTGCTTAGGTGCCTGCAGACCAATTATCATATGGAGAGCGGCAAGGATAGGTGCGCAACATCTGAGCCAGGCTGTGAAAAGAGGGACCTGGAGCAGTTTCCGGTCCCTGTTGGTATGCGTAAGCACTATCCTGTGTGATGTATTGAATACTTCCTTGTCGTTGAGGTTATCATACCACATAGAATGAAATGGTGCAAATTTCGTAGCAGGGGAGGAAGAGCATCGATTTCAGTGCAGTAGAGAACTAGAAACTCATTTCTACGGCCTGGCAGGCCGCCTGCAGGCTTAGATGATAATTAGGCACTCAAGAACCTAAGCACTGAAGCACTAAAGCACCGGCTCTGTAACTTGAAAAGTTCACAAACGCATGGTACAATACTTATATCATTAAGGAAGTATCAGTTTATTGGACATATTCTGGGCTGTCCCGAGAATTCCAGGGACAGCCGAAAGGCTTTCCCTGTTGACATATACACTATTCAGCAAGGAAAGCGAGGTTACTGTATGGAGAACACTAAATTCGTGGAATCTATGAGCAGAAAGGAGGCGAATACCAATGGCTGAGCCAAAGCGCACCATCAAGGACAGCATCTTCACGTTTCTGTTTGGTGAACCGGAGTACACAATGGAGTTGTACCAGGCGCTTCATCCTGAGGATACGACGGTCAAGGACTCCGATGTGAAACTGGTCACGCTGCAGAATGTGCTGGCCAACGGCTTGTACAATGACCTGGGCTTTCAGGTCCGTGACAAACTCATTCTCCTTGTCGAGGCGCAGAGCACCTTCTCGGAGAACATCCCGCTTCGGATGCTTCTGTACCTGGCGGCAACGTACAAGGACTATGTGGAGGAACACAAACTTTCCCTCTATCGAGAGAAAAAGGTATCAATTCCACGGCCTGAACTGTACGTGGTCTACACGGGGAATAAGAAGCATGTGCCAGATGAATTGAAACTGTCCTCTCTCTTTGAGGGAGACGGTTCCGTGGAGTTGTCTGTCAAAGTCCTGCGGGATGATGGCAAGGGGAGCATTGTCGACCAGTACATCGCATTCAGCAAGATTGTCGATGAGCAGGTGAAGCTGCATGGCCGGACCGACGAGGCCCTGTATGAAACGCTTCGCATCTGCCGGGAGCGTAAAATCCTCAAGCCGTTCCTGGACAGCAGAGAAAAGGAGGTTGTTGACATCATGACGGCTCTGTTTGACCAGCAGAAGGTCTGGGAAATCGAACTTCATAACGTCGCTCAGGAAAACCTCAATGAAGGCGAAAAAAAAGGCGAAAATAAGTTGGGGTTACTCATGAAAGCCCTTTTTGCTGCCCATAGATTTGAGGACGCAGATGCGGCGACCACAGACGAGGCCAAACGTGACAAACTCTATAAGGAGTTTGGTATTCAATGAGCAAGGGTGCCCCATAGCTTCTATGGGGCACCTTTTGCTTTTATGAGTGGATACAGTAAAGCTCTTCAAGTCGGATTTCCGTCTCGTGGCAGACTACTTCGTTCAAAAGAGAAAGAACGGCGGCGATTACAAGCCGCCCAAGGAGACTATCAAGCACGTACACGAGTTCCTGGCATTCTTAAATGCCGTCTCGGGTGATAAACGCTACTTGGAAATTCTGGCGGACCCTGCGTTTCAGGAGAACATGCGGAAAGGAGATATTACTATGTGCGAAGTTCTGGATAATGTTGAGAAGCGTGGCGTTGAGAAAGGACTCGCTGAGGGCTTCGAAAAGGGTGTAGCAGTTGGCGAGGAAAAAGGCGAAAACAAGCTGGGACTTCTGATGAAGAAGCTCTTTGCTGCAAAACGGTATGCAGATGCCGATGAAGCGGCCACAGACGAAATCAAGCGGAATCAGCTCTACAGAGAGTTCGGCATTCAGTAACACAACGACCGCCCCATAGACTATGGGGCGGTCGTTTTATTTCTCGGTGAAAGACTACCAAGCGGCATTTAGGTGCTTAAGAACTTTTGTGCTTAAGTCCTTGCCTAAACATCTGCCATCGGCTAAACTATTGGAGGGGGGGTGACTTCGGTGCTCAAAGACCGGACGTGTTGCTGCATTGGCCCGACGTTTGTCCCAGCAAATGCTCAGATGGACCTGAATATGTGGATGGACATTACAATTACAAAGCTATATCAGAACTACCACATCCGGTACTTCGGCATCGGTGGCAACCGGGGATTTGAGCTGGCTGTGGCTAATGCCATCTTTCTGAAAAGGACAAGGCTTCCAGACTGCAAGGTTATTTTAGTCGCCCCTTGCCCTGAGTTTGCAGACCGCTGGCGGGATGAGGATAAGAGCTTGTATGCGAAAGTGAAGGAAAACGCAAACAAGGTCGTCTATGCTTCACCGCAGTATGTCCCAGACTGTATCAGGCTGAGAAACAAGCATCTGATTGACAACTCCTGTGTGCTAATTTGTATGGAGGATAAGCCTGGCACTGAAACCAGCCTGGCAATTCAGTATGCCAAGGAGAGTGGTTTAGAGGTTTTCTGTTTCCATGGGCCTCGTCTCTGATATGTTTCCGTCTTTTGTAACGTAGTAGGACTTGCCTTCTCCGGCATACCCCAAAATTGCAACATTGCTATTGCACAGCACTTTGGGGTCATAGAAGTCGATGTGTATTTTGGATGGGTCCTGGTTTAATCCTACCAGTATGGCCTCTTTGTAGTCAAACATAGTGATGCCTCCCCAAATTAACTCGTTTTTTTGAGATACACCCGCCGAACTGGCCTGCTGAACGCTTCCGTCTGGACCAGTTCCGCTTCGACCTGGGGAACGCCCTTGGCCAGAGCGGTGGCTCGATGATTGATTTCAAAGTGAATACCAACCGTCTTACGCTTATCCTCTGTGCTTTTGATAGGGGTATAGGACACCATGATGTCCGTGCAGGCGTTGATTTCCTCGACAGCACCGGAGAGAACGGATTTTGAAAGGCTCTTGAAGTCCTTGTAGCGGTCAACGCCCGTCTTGGTGTTCAGGAGATTCAGCGACTTCCGCAGGCGCTCCAAGGTAAAATCCACACTGCCTACATAGGCAAAGGACCGTAGTAGATTGTAGAGTTTGATGGCATAGGACGAACTCAGCGTGCTCACAAATCCAAACTGATACTGTGTGAAGTTCCGGGTCTGCTGCAGCAAGTACTTGGACAGGTCTTCATTGAACTTGAAGAGCGCCTTTCCGTTTTCGATGTCCCGGTCAATTTGGATGCAACCGAACCAAGGGAACACAGTGATGCGTTCCTTGTTGTAGATATAATATGACTTCTGGGCCATATCCTCCAAGAGGTCGGTCAGGTACGCTTTTTTGCCGCCCTTGTTGGAATCGTAGTTGATAATGGCCAGCAGAGTCTTGTAGTCCACCTCGATAGGGAAGAAGAGCTCATCCTCACGCTCGATACAGCTCATCAGAAAGTAGAGGATTTTGAGCTGATTCATCTTCATGCTGTTAGAAGTCTCCACTATCAGCTCGTTCCCTTGGACAACGACCGCCTGTTTCTTAGAAACCTGCTCCGTCATAGAAAAGCACCTCCCCCGGATAGGTAAGTAATATTATACCATATAACATTAAATTATGCAATAAATAAGAGTAAGACAATTAAAGACTATCTGCAGCGGTCCAACACACGTGGTATCGGACTGGCCAAAGCGAGGCTGGGGGCGGTTGCTTCTCCCGTCAGAGAGTGGGGGCGGTAGCGATGCCAAAAACACTACAAGTATAAGAAAATTAGTTCTAATTTTATAATATTAGTTACTAATTTTATAAAAATTATTGGAAAGTGATAAGTTCTCCCACACAAATTGCGAGGTGGGAGCAACGCTCCCACCAGGCTGACTAACAAAGTGTAATTTTCTCCCAGTTGAAACTTCGAGCAAAAATTTTAAAGTCAATCTAAAATAAAAATTTTCTTCAGTTAAGACTATTTTTCTAATAGAACTAGAAGTTCTAATATTAGTAAGATACTTTTAGATATTTAAGGGCCCCGGAACCCGTTGGGGCGCAACGGGTCTGGCGAGATTGGGGGTAAGTTTTTGTCGGGTCGGGGGGTAGTTTTTGTCGGAAAAGAGGGGGAGTTTTTGTCGGAGTCCGGGGGTGATTTTTGTCGGTAGCCTCGTTTTTCTGGCCCCGGATGAGGCCAACTTTTCGGTTGATAGATTTTCCTTCATGTGGCATAGCCGATTTTGATTTCGAAGGAAGCATTTTTTTACTAAACATGATACCGCCTACTTCTAATTAACACGATTTAATACAGATTAACACAGGTTAATGCTACTTGAGAAATAGAGGGGTAATTTTTGTCGGTGACATAGTGGAACCCCTGAAATTAAGGCGAAAATAGAGGGGGACTTTTTGTCGTACCGAAGAATCTTTCGTTTTGAACGAATATTCCAGTCCATTTGCGTACAGACCGAATCCATGCTACAATGTTAGTGTTGTAACTGAGGAAGTATCTATCACCTAAGACATCATAGAGGTTTTCGTGTGAGCAGGCATCAGGCTGATTTGGCCGGGCCTGCTTTTTTGCTGTCATTTTATCGAGGAGGAGAAGACTATGAAAGTTAAGTTCAAAAAGGAGTACCCAGACGCCATTATCCCGGACAAGGATACGTCGCAGTCCGCCTGTGTAAACCTATATGCCTACATCATCGACCCCAAGCACCGGGGCGAGGGCATCACCATCAATCCCCATAAGTGCTACCAGTTCGGCAGTGGAATTAGCGTGGAAATCCCCGAAGGATATGTAGGACTTCTGTTGGCCAAAGGGAACTACGGCATTATGAGGCAGCTCTCTCCCGCAAACAGTGCTGGAGTCATCGACCCAGACTATCGCGGCGAGGTCATGATTGGCCTTGAAAACGGCGGGAATACAAAACAGGTGGTTCGCCATGGAGACAAAGTGGCCCAGCTTTGTATCGTGCCTGCCCTTCAGTTTGATATGGAAGAGGTGGAAACGCTGTCTGAAACAGAGCGTGGCCGCCGGAACTATCGGTATCGATTTTAACGCAGCAGTTCGTATAAGCCCCCTCATGCGAGGGGGCTTTTTTTCTATAAACTTGCGTAATATATTGTTATGTGGTATAATATTGCAACAGAGAGCGAGGTGAATTTAACTTGAAACTCATCATTGCAGAGAAACCGATGCTCGTCGCTGCAATCGCTGAAGCAATTCCTGGCCAGAAAACGCTACTGGCTGGGTCTACATATATGACCAAAGGCGAATACACCCTGATTTCTGTGTTTGGCCACCTGCTCACTTTGAAGGAGCCGGAGGACTATGATGAGAAATATGCTGACCGGAAGGACATCAGCCTCCTGCCCATCTATTTTGATGACTGGCAGATGAAGGTGAAGCCGCCGGATGAGAAGCATAAGGATTCTCCACCCGAGCAGCGGCTCAATGAGATTGGACGGCTTCTGAAGCAGTGCGAATATGTCATCCATGCTGGAGACCCGGACGAAGAAGGCCAACTCCTCATTGATGAGGTCCTGCGATGGTTCCACTACAAAGGGAAGACCTACCGGCTGGATACGTTGGACACGACGCCAGATGCCATGCGGTATGCCATGGCTCATCTGCATGATAATAAGAGCTATGAGACCGCAGGCTGGTCTGCCTATGCCAGAAGCGTGGCGGACGCCATGGTCGGGTATAACCTGTCCAGATACTTCTCCATCTTGAATGCTCCGGCCTTCCTGCCTGTCGGCCGAGTCCAAACGGCCACCATGGGTCTGGTTTGCCAGCGAGACCTCCTGATAGAAGGGCACCATAAAGTGACCTACTATGAGGTCGCCGCAGACCTGAATGTAGATGGAACGGCTCTGACAGCCATGTATGTGCCATCGAAGGATGACCCCAACCTGGATGACGGCCGGATATTGAACAAAGCATATGCGGTATCCAAGGCCGAGATGCTGAAAGATGAGACCCTGGAAGGCGTGAAGGTAACGCGGAAAACTGTGGATGAGCCGCCCCCGCTCCCATTCAACCTGTCCAAGCTGACATCATATTGTGGCTCCAAGTTCGGTTATTCCCCAATGGACGTTATGAATATCACCCAGTCTCTGCGTGATAACTATAAAGCCATCTCCTATAACCGGACAGACTGTCAGTACCTGACCTCCAGGCAGTATGAGCAGTCCGGCGTCACGATGGATGCTGTCATTCAGAACATCGGATTCAGGCCAAAACTGCTGGATATGTCCATCAAGTCCAGATGCTTCAATGACAAGTACACCACGGAATCCGACGGTGCTCACACTGCTATCATCCCGCAGGCAATCCATGTCGATATCAATGCGATGACGGAGCGGGAGCGGAATGTCTATCTCGCTATCTGTAAGTACTACATGGCGCAGTTCCTGCCTCCGGCCAAGAAGGAGAAGTCTCGCCTTGCCGCGCCCCTGAACGACGGCGGGTCTCTGGTAGCCACCGCGACAAAGACCGTTGAGCCAGGCTATCTGACAATCTTCAAAAAGGACGCTGATGTTGAACCAGATGATATCAGCCCTCTTTGCAATTTGAAGACAGGAGAATACAGTGCCGACGTGACAGATGCCCATGTGCTGGAAAAGGAGACCAAGCCGCCAGCACGGTATACCCAATCCACACTTGCCGCAGACATGACCTGTATAGCCAAGTACGTGGATGACCCGACCGCGAAAGCCCTGTTGCGTGAGAAGGACAAGGAAAAGCCAGACGAGAATGGCTCAATCGGTACACCGGCGACGCGGGCCAGCATCATCGTGGGCCTTATCAAGCACGGGTATTTGACGGATGACGGCAAGCACGTTATCTCGACCAAGAAGGCACGGGAATTTTACCGCATCTTGCCGGATGAGGTAAAAAAAGCGGATATGACGGCCTACTGGTGGGCCCTGCAGGAAGATATCCGCACCGGCGCACGAGATTACCATGTACTGACGGACAGTGTGTTGGAGACCGTCACGCGCATTGTGCATACCGATTACCCGAGGCTCTCTGAGGACCTCTTAAAGGAACTGTCCGCAGGAGATTCAGCAAACCGTCCCAGCCTGGGCAAATGCCCTCGATGCGGCAGTCCCGTCATTGAAGGGAAGAAGGGGTACGGCTGTTCAGGCTGGAAGAATGGGTGTAAATTTGTGATTTGGAAGAAATCAAAGCATCCCATGCTTCAGAACTGTTCGGTCAGCGCCAGCAACGTGAAGACATGGCTGTCTGCCCCCTGGAAGGAAGAGGTTTCCGATGGCCAGAATACCGGCAGACTGGTATCCGGTAAGACCGTTCACTTCAAAAAGCTCCTGTCCCAGAAGAAGGAGAAAACCTTCGAGGGCGATGTATTCCTGGTCGATGACCCTTCCAGCGAGTATGGTCCCGGATTTAAGCTGGCTATCGGCGATGATAAGGTCGTATTGGGGAAGTGTCCCAGATGCGGCGGAGATGTCACCGAATTTTCCTTAGGTTTTTCCTGCAGTAACCATAAATCTGGTTGCGGCTTTGTGATTTGGAAAAAGTCAAAACTGAAAACTCTCAGCAAGATTACCTTCACAGCAAGTGATGTAAAAGCGTTTCTCGCGGGAAAGACCGTGAAAAAGTCCAATCTCGTCAAGCGAGACGGGAGTACATATGCCGCCTCACTGCGGATGAAGGATGACCCAACCAGCCAGTACGGACCGGACTTCGAGCCAGTCTTCGGAAAGTGAGGCGGGCCATGACCTATCGAACACACATCCTTGGCGGCGTTGCAATCGGGGCGGTTGTCACAACTGCCGCAGGGCAGGGGTACTTTGGCCTGACCCCGCTCTCTACACCGGCTATCTTTGGCACATTCATAGCCGCTATGTTCGGAAGCGTTTTCCCGGACATTGACCAACCTAAGAGCAAAATGGGACAGCAGATTCCCATTTTATCAAAGCTGATGCGGGGCACGTTCGGGCATCGTGGCTTCTGTCACAGCCTGCTGTTCCTGCTGATTCTGCACTTTCTAGTCGTTCGCTTCCTTCCATCTATGGCCTTTTACAGCCTTGTTTTTTGCTTGGGAGCCTCGACACATCTATTCTTTGATATGTTCAATAGTCCTGGAGTCCCTCTTTTCTGGCCAGTGAAAATTCGGGTACGGATAGCAAAAATCAGAACCGAGTCGCAATTCAACTCTAAAGCGGCCAATCTCCCTGAAAAAATGTTCCGTGGAGTTGTCTGCGTACTTGATGTTTTACTTGCCGTCAATATGGCTGTGGTACTGAACGGCGGTTTCCCGGCCATATGAAAAACACAAATAACCCCACCGTGAAAGGAGGTAGGGGCATAGATTTTCCCAATACGATGCCCGAAGCCTATGACATATGAAGATAAACTGACCGTTTGCAGAATGCGACTGAACGGCTCCAATATTTCATCTATCGCCGAAGAACTCGGATGCTCTTATCAGACCATCTGCAACTTTTTGAAAAAGCTCCCGAGGGTGGACCGGCAGATTCGGTCCCATCCGAACCGGAGCAATAAGAAACTGATGGCTGTCTGCGCGGATTATCTGGCGGGTGCGTCCATTGGAAGCCTGGCGAAGACCTACCGCATGTCGGAACCGGAAGTCCTGGAGATTTTCTCCTATATCGCGGAGAAGAAGCCTATCGCCATTCGTAACTCTCAATACCCGGCGTTGACTGACTGGATGAATCTGAATGGCTACACAGTCCAGTCCTTTGCAGTCTTATTGGATATCCCGGCCAGTAAGTTGAGCCGTATTATCAACGGCCGGACCCACCTTCGGTATGAAACTGCTATGCAAATCAAGGACATTACCGGATTGCCGCTGCGGAAGATATACAATCATGTGCTGAATCCCAAGCAGGAAGGGAAGGAGGCTCCGCAGGTGTCGCTGGAGCCTCCCAAAAAGCAGCAGAAGGAGGCTATCGTATGAACGGAGAGCGGGCAAAGCTCATCATAAAACTGATATTGGGCATTGCGGCTATTGCCGTGTGCTGCCTATTTATCATCTTCGTGATGCGGGCGTGTTCTGCTGGTGATGATGACCCAGATGCGAGCAACACGCCATCCATCAGCGATGATGGAGAAAGTAGCAAGTCATCTGGCAACGGGAGCGGTACGGGAGTGCCTGATGATACTCTCTCTGACTACGCAGATTACGAGGACAACTCTGACTACGAGTCTCTCGGGAACTATATGAACGACCGCATCCTCACCTATGACTACGGTTCCGGTACGATATCCATTGGTGTTGACCTTGGTGTCCAGGACTACATCTATCTCAATCCGGTCTGTTCTGAGGCTTCGGCCGAGACAGGAAAGCAAGTAGGCTTTTTCATTACAGCCAGCAGCCCCAGGCTGGATATCAGCTATGCCGAGGGTGCTGCGGCGACAGATGAGCTGAACGCCCACGAAGCCAATCTGGTCATGCTCGGACAGACTTATGACACGGCGGCCCCTGCCGGGTACAAGTCCGCTGAGAATTTTGGCGTCCGGTGGGAGCGGGACACAATGGAAATCAATGAAGATGATGGCGGCACAACGCTTTATATTCGGGCAGTCAATCTCGGCAGTGGCGAGCTGATTGCCATGTGCAAAGCCACCATCGTTTACGACGCGGCCACAGACACCCATCACCTGGACGCCCTGACATCTTCGGATGTAGTCGATACTGGTGAGATGACCCAGGATGAAAAATCTGTGCTGGTTCAGGACGCCATTACCTTCATGCAGGGGACGGGGAATTTCACCCCGCCCACTGAGGCTGACTGGACGAACGCTGCGGCTACGGCCAAGGTTGAACACGTGCCGGAGCCCTATTTCACGCAGTTCTCTGATACAGAAGGTCAGCCCGTCCGGTCTTTCGATTTCCCGTATAACCGCTGTGAAATATGGGCGGTAAACCTGCAGTTCCCAAGCGGCTTTATCACTGTGTATTTTGCCCCGTATCTCCAGACGCTGGGTATGGAATCCATGACGGCTCCTGGAGAGACTGACATTGACCTGCGCCCCATTGGATATGCTTGCCTGAATCCATTCACAGAGGACACTATTCTCTGGTAAAACATTTTGGGAGGACAGATTATGCCTACGATTATCGAAAACACGCAACAGGTCAACGCCCTCAATGAGATTGAGGCGGCGCTGGCAATCATCAAGTCCATCAACACCATCATTTCCGCCGGTGATGGCGCATTGGCCATCGTGTACAAGCCGGAAAAGGGCCGTAAGGTTCAGGTGGACGTGCCGGATGCTTCCCGCGCCAAAGCAATCGGGATTCTGAGCACCACAAAGGACCGGCTGGTCAAAGATGTGAAGTCCAAGGCGGCTAAATTCCATATTGGCCTCGACGAAGCAGACCTGGCCTGTATGGGAGATATCCAGACGAGCGAGCCGTCAGATGAGGGGGAGACGAAGAGTGACCAGGATAACACGGCAGGAGAGCAGGCTGAGAATGCGCATCCTTCTGAAGAGAACCTTCCAACCGAACTTGAGGGAGATGTTGGCGACGATGAGTCCCTGATTTAACAGGGCAGCCTATGAACCCGTCCTTAGACATATTGGATAAGTAAAAAAGCAGGCGGTTCACAGCGAACCGCCTGCTTTTTTAACGCCTGAAAATTCAGGGCTGGGCACAGTTAAGTGCCCAGCCCTTCTGAATTTAAAGCTGATAGTATGCCAGGAGTTGGCCTGGGTTCCTCTGGTGGTAGTAGACCAGATAGGGACAGCCCGGGAAGAACTCTCCCTTCTTGTCTCGCACCAGGAATCGGTAGTAGGTGGGAACCTCGTCGGATGTACAGAAGGAGACATAGTAGTCAGAGGATATCCTGGAAGTTTTTTGTACATTGTAGCAAAGCAGAGACAACTCTACGATTTTCCCATCCCGAAAATCTAACCTGGATGAAATCCCCATATAGATGAAGAAAGCGGAAAACGCGAGAAGAATCAAGAATTGCGGGGACATGAGGGAGATGGACATAACCACCCCAAGCAACGCAGAGACAATGGCTGCGAGATACAGCTTGATTTCACGGTCTGCCAGGGCCGTTGGAAGTTCGATTGCAAGGAGTTTGCGCTCGTCTTCCTTCTCTTGCTCATGAACGGCAGACTTTACTTCATCGGAAATGGGGTCATCAGGGCCATCGTCTGCGACCTGATATGCCTTTTTAGACGAGGAAGGCTCATGCACGGGAGTTTCTGCAGCCTGCTTTCCAGCAGGTGCAGAAGTATCTTCCTGGTCTAAACCCGGAAAGTGGATGATTTTCGGCTCTTTATCGACCATGGCAATTATTCCCCCTGTTGTTCCTGCTGAGCCTGCGCCTGCTGCTGGGCCTCTGCCTGCGCCTGCTGGACGGCCTCCTCATTGAGAGCGATGGCCTGGTTGATAGTCTCATCCAGTGCCCGGGCTTGAGAAGCAAACTCACGTTTAGCATCGGTGGTGACATCGATATCATTCGCATCATGAAGCGCATAGGAAATCGTGATGTTATTGGAATTGAAATCACCGATTTCTGTTGCAAGGGTTGAGTCGATTTTAACCCGGATATAGGCGGGTGTCAACTTCCGTTCCAGGTCGGTATCCTCCAGAAGTGCGTCTCGGATATAGTCCAAGCGTTCACCGGCCGGGATAGCCAGATAGGACGAATACTGTGGATAGATGCTTTCCTGGTCTGCGTTCCAGATGTCACAGATGATGATAGAGGTGAAAGGATATTTCTTTTCACTGGTGACGGTCGTAATCGTTCCATCCTCCTGCTGGGAGGTCTGGCTGGTGGTTTTCTTGGTCACAGTAATATCGGCCTTGGCCCCAAAATTGAGCAGGGAAGAGGCGGCTGTTGTCTCATCAAGGGGAAGCGTCACATAAGTCATCCCAGACTGTTCGTTGACCCAAGGATTTGAAGCAGGGGTGTATGTCGCACTCTCATCACCGGAGGCGATGTACCCGCCTTTCGGGATATACTTGTTGACGACCATGCCAATGAGGTTATTGACCGTTTCCCACTGGTACAGGATACGTCCATTGGCCCGCAGCAGCTCATAATCTGCGGCGCTGATTTCTGCGGCCTGCACATTGTCCTCGGTAATCGTATCCCCGGGAATCATGATGTCCTTTACCTGAATGACCTGGATATTGCTGAGTGTCGGGTCAGGCTCACTTGTCTGCGGGTTTTCTCCCTCGGTGCCTTGCTGGCTTCCAGACGATGGTGTGACCTCCGTACTGCTTGCAGGCGGTACATCCGGTGGTGCAAAGACGCGATTAACAGCGGGTGTAATGACGAAGACCATTAACAAAAGGAGAATGACTCCGATAATCACTACATGCATCCATGTAAGAGGCAATCTCTTTGATATGGGGGTGTGGAGTTTCTCCATAATAGGGCTTTCCGCACTGTCTCCCTTTTTCTTGAGAAAAGAAAAAAGCCCCTTCGCCTTATCAGCGAGGGAAGTTGGTGTATCGCCGCCGTCGCTGCCATCGTCCACTGACTCATCCTCGCTGGGGCCCTCATCTTCAGGTTCTTCCTCGTCAGAAGGCGGGGGCGGAGGGGGAGGCGTATTGATGATTGCAAGGCGTCCATTCCATTCGCCATTGGCGTCTAAGTAATAGAAGCGTCTGGTTTTTTCGTCATATAGGCCGGTCTGCTGCAGATTTCCAATTAGAAATGTACGTTTTGGCAGGCTTTTGATTTTCTCGACATCTTCTTGCGTGAGCTTTATCGTTGTGGCATTTTCTTGCCCGGTATCGGGAGCAGCCATCTGTATCACTCCTTTCTGCCTTTATACAATAATATACCATGTAATATTAAAATAGTCAATTTTGAAGGGCTGGACTTTGCTTTATAAGAGAAATTTTACAGTAATTCCATTTTCAATAAGTCTTAATTATTGACTGATTCATTATTATGTGGTATAATCCATTCAAATCAATATCATGAAATTCGATAATTTGTACCACTTCATATCATTCAATATTGCACCATCTGACAAAAATTTATATTTACAATTAGGCAAAATATCAGAAGGGGGCGGAATCAGACGTGGCTAGAAAAGCAATTCCAACTGAGGACAAGACTGAGATGCCAAGGAAGAAAACAACGGCCAGAGCAACGAAGCGAAAAGCAGCAAGTTCTTATGGAGAAAAGGCTCCGGTCCGGCGAGACTTGGAAACTGAAAAATTTCCTGCTGACTATGAAGATGCTCTTTATGCCTATGTGAACGCCTATCTGGATTCAATAAAAGACGATGCGGCACGGTATGCGAAGAAAGCTGCCGCATTCGCTGAATACCAGGAGAGACGCAGCACAGTTCCGGTCGGCGGCGGACATGCGAAGACAAGAACTTTGAAAGTGGACTTTAGCGATGACGGTCTAGTCCCTCTCATGGAAATTGCCGACCTCAATTACTGTGATTTGTTCGACACTGTATTCGCCTCGTTGATAGAAGAGAAAAGAGAGTCTTCCGGGTACAGCGTAGTCCAGTCCCGTCAAATGACACCGGACAAGGAAGAACTCCAGCATATTTGCGATTTCCTTGCTGACGAGGAATTCAAACAGCTTCAAAGACTGGCCCTTGAAATGTCGCCTTCCTTCTGGAATACACCTCAAGCTCGGAAATGGACTCCAACAGAGAGGGCCTGGACAATCGCAGAACGAAAACTCCCTGCTCGTACTAGGGGTCCTATGCTTCCAATCGAATTGAAGACTCCCGGTCTTGAAAAGGCGTTGCGTGACAACCATCATGGAACAAGAATTCCTATTGAGGATATCCCAGCTATTGCGGAATACTTTCATGTATCTTTCCATTGGCTTGTTATGGGCTCTGATAAAATAGCGGCCACAGCCAAAAAGCCAAGAACAGAAAGTGTATTAACGGCTTACTGCTTCATGTCAGAGGTAGCGAAAAAAGACTTTTTGGAAACGGCAAGGTTTATCGCCGAAAAATCCATCTCAGGGAAGGAGGTGTGAGGAATGGAGACTGAAAAGACTCCCCAGTTTACCATAATTGTAGCCGATAAGCCAGAAGAGGAAGCACTGGCCAGTATTGATTCTTCAAGTTCAAGCAAAGCAGCGAAAAAACAGGCTGAAGCAAAACATGCGGCAGAGGTCCAGGAAAGGATTAAATCTATCAAGGCTGGACAGGAAAAAGTGTATCCAGTCGATGTTCAGTCTCTATATGAGGTGTCCAATCCAACTCTTCGAACAAAACTCATCGCTGCGGTCCTCGATGCCTGTAGAGGCGAAATTATGCAGCGAACAGATGCTGTTATCAAAGAAAAATATGGCCGTTCCCGGTGTGCAATAGCGGAAGACTGTGGCATGGACCAAACGGCGCTTGCCCGTACTTTAAATCGCAGATTTTATCTGCCAATGGATTCTTGTGAGAAATTCTGCTACAAGTACCTGAATAAAAGCATTCATGAACTCTTCTTTGGAGTTTCAAAAGCAACGCCTCTCCCACGGCACTTAAATTTCCTCGGCCAGGAGTTGGACAGGCTGAGTGACGCAGGCAGCGACGGCGCGTATGAACTGTGTTCCTTGTATATCCTCTGTAAAGAAATATTTGACAGGGATGAAAATAAATTCCAGAATTCCTTGGATACTCCTGTTGTGGAGGGCGCAGCCTTTGCCATCTGCAGAGAGCGTCTCTACGAAATGGCAGATGAAGTATTCAGCATCCCAGAAGAAGGCGCTGGGCGTGTCCTATCGTCCAATGTCCGCGCCTGGATACGGAAAATACAGTACAGTGAGGAAGCAAATGGTACGACGTTTGCTATCATGCACTTGGCAATAGAGTATCAAACGACTATGGATTATTTGTTGGTCAGGAACTATACTCAGGTGGGCGATATCTGCTACCGTGACGAAGACGGCAGCGAAGTCATCATCAGAGACCGCTATGCGAGGGACATCTTTAGTATGATTTTACAGATGTCCGAAAAAGCCAGAACTGAATTTATCCGTCAGGCGTGGTATCGCCTGCTGTTTAAATAGATGGCATCCCTTTCTCCCTGCTCTGATTAAATGCAGAGCAGGGATTTTCTATGCGCTCTTCTGCAGTACTTTGGCACTTCGATTCCTAGATGCTTAAGCGCTTAGGTGCTTCCAACTCGCTCTTATGGGGTTCTACTTATCAGCCGACTTGAATTTGACACACTGCGTCTCTAAATGGTAGGATATTATCATCAGATGAGGAAGTATATCAACCTAATTACACATTTTCATCGGTATTACAAGGCAGTTGTTCTGGATTTCCAGAGCGGCTGCCTTTTTATATATACACAAACTTTTAAAGATGCCCGTAAGAACATAAGACCCTGTACGAATCCAGGGCAGGCGGGCGAAAGGAGTAAGTATTATGTACGACTATGACTATTTCACAAAGCGGATGGGTTATGTCATTGATGACGTACCCCTCGGCTCCAGAGAAGCAGCTTATGACTATCTGGTCACGAAATGCGGAATGGATGACACGGAAGCGGAGTCCTTCCTGCATCGCATCCGCAGTGAGTACTTGGCAAGGGTCCGGGCTGCGAAAAAGGCGTTGAAGGAGGTGCGTGGATAATGGCGACCCATGCCTTGAATGTTCAGGCTGCGAGTTGGAATTCCGACCTTTTCCCGGCGGAAATCTCTACGTGGAGTTCGACTCTGAATGACCCAAACTCGCTGTCTCCTCTTAGAATGAGTCCAAACGGCACAGTAACAGGCGCACAACGCACTATTCTGAGCGTCGACGCAGCACGGGCCATCATCGCTTACATCAAAAGAGACGACGCTGATATGGCCCTTGTGGACACGGGGAACGGCATGACCTACTCGGCGGAAAAGACCCTGCCGGATGGGACAACACTCGTTGCAACAGTGAATCGGCCGTCATTCCAAAGCAACACCTTAAATCTCAGGGCCTCTATCGTAACGGCAGCGGGTGCGTATACCCCAATCCCGCCTCTTTCCAGGAACTCTACTGTCGATTTATCCCCCGTCTTTCTATGCCTGCTGGCGCACGCAATCGAGTCCTATCAAACCGTTTCAGAAGATATCGATTTGCTTGCAGCACACTATGCAACGACAGGAAAGTTTGACGGTGCGGCTGTCAACTTCCGCAGAATTGCGGATTCGCTGGTATTCATTCTAAATGAAAAACTCTTTGACGTCGCAGTCCCCGGGAGCAATATCGATATGCTGGCACAGCAGTCCGTAACGATGGGCAGTTTGAACGGAGTCACTATTTGTGGGACTCCTAACATTCTGGCTGGAATCAATGGAGTGAAACGGGCAACTGCAAGAACAATGACCTTTGCAGAGGCGAAGGCAAAATTCAAATCTTTTGCTCAGAAGCATGAGTGGAGCGATGAAGAACGGGCACTTATCCCGGTGTTTCCCGAGGACTACAAGGTTCCTCAGGAAGCAATCAAAATCGCGGACCTCTATGTGGCTACGCGAAACAGCCGCAGGCCCATGAACAACTTCATGTGGCGTGGCGTTACCTCCTATGGTAAATCCAGCGGTGTGGAGCTGATGGCGGCATTCCTTGAAATCCCGCTCCTGCGGATGACCTGTTCGACCTCGATGGAGACCCAGGACTTCCTGTCAAACTTTGTCCCGGACAATGGCCCTCAGGGAAGCATGGCAGGGGAGCTGCCGTCCTTCACGGAGATTTCCGCAGACCCGGCTACCGCATACCAGATGCTGACCGGCATTGAGGATGATAATGCGACCTGCGATATGTGCCTGAAGGCATATGCAGAAGCCGCTGTCGCCCGGGCTGGGAATGGGTCTGCCCGATTCAAGCATGTAGAGAGCAATTTTGTGAAGGCTCTGACCCGTGGCTATATCGTGGAAATCCAGGAAATCAGCCGAATCAAAGACGCCGGTGTGCTGGTCGGACTCAATGAGTATGACCGGCCAGGCGCGATTATCCCCCTGGTGGACGGCTCCTTTAAGCGCCGCCACCCGGATGCGATGGTCGTGTACACCGATAACGTCGGCTATGCATCCTGCCGGGCGATTGACCCGTCAGTCCTGCGCCGGATGTCCATTATCATCGACTCCTACGACATGCCGCGAGAGGACGTTATTGCCCGCGTGCTCTACAATACGGATTTCCCTGACAGCTCGATGCTTGACCAAATGTACGACGTCTGGTCCGCAATCCAGGAATACTGCCAGGAGCACGACATCTCTGATGGTACTGTCTCGGTGACAGAACTGGAGATGTGGGCGCTCGCCGTGAAAGTGGATAACATGAGCAACATCAAGGATTACTGCCGTGACTGCGTTGTTGCAAAAGCGACCTCAGACCGGCAGGAGCAGGAAGCAATTATGGCGGATGTTGTGGATATCCGTCTGAGTTAAGTTACAAGCGGAGCCTGAAGTTTCAGGCTCCGCTTTCTGAAAGGAGTGCAATATGCCAAAAAGAGATATTGCGGCTCGGCTACGTCAGATGACGGCCGAGCAGTGTGCCACCCTGGACCCGCAGGAGATATTTACCTCTCCCGAGTTTGCAGAACACCTGCAGGGCCTGGTGAATGAGACCATGAAGATTGGAGGCAAGGCGACTAGCAAAATCTCCGTCAATGTGGTTACTACGCCAAACTCTCCACCTGGTTGGACAGACGGCAACGACATCTATGTCAATACCATCAATTCTGTATCCAGCCACTACACCTTGCCTTTGGAACAGTTTATCACACTTCGTGGCATCTGCTTCCATGAGTGCAGTCATGTACTCTACTTGGACTTCAACGAGGAGAAAGAGGCGCTGAAGTCTATTGGAGATGGCAAATTGTATGGCGAACTTCCTGTCCCACAGACTGCGGAAGATGATTTGATGATGCACGAAATGGAGGATGCCTTGGCTGACCCTCTGTACCGTCCTATCTTCCAGCAGGTCTTTTCTGACGTCACTAATACGATAGACGACCCCCATGATGAGGGGAAAATCATCCGTCGGTTTGGCGGCATCGTGGAACAGGGCATTGTCTTGGCCCGCGAGTCCCTGCTTCGTTCCTTCGATTATGCGGAGAACATCGTCGCAGGAAAGGACTCAGACCTGGAAAAAATATATAGCCTTATGCTGGAGTACGCCCGGTTTGAAACCATCATGATGCGGGACCAGGACGCCTGTTTGAAAACTCAGCCGCTGGTTCAGTGCGTTGTCTCCCTGGCCAAGCCGATTGCCACCGCCCGTTGGACGGATGACATGAAGGTGCGATTCGCGCAAATCAATGAGATTATGCTGAAGCTCTGGCCTTATATCAAGGCTGAGTTGGAAAATCAGAAACAGAAGAAGGACCCGAAAAAGCAAAATCAGCAGGGGAACGATGATTCAAAGAATCCGCAGAACGGCCAGTCTGGAGGCAACTCCACGCAGGAGGCGGTACAGAATATTCTGGACCAGCTCCAAAAGGTGTCACACAATCAGAATGTGTCTGTTCACCCGAACCGGCGGACTTCCTCCACGGAAGCTGTCAAGAATCGGCAGGCCGCTCGGGCTGGGAAGCAACCAGCCAGTGGGGAGAAGGCCAGTCCAGTCAATCAGGACAGTGCAATGAAGTCGGCCCAGGCCGCCTTGGACGCTGTTGCGAAGAAAGTCGCAGCACGGATTGCGGCGGCAGCCATGGAGCGGGACTTGACATCAAACCTGATGATGGAGATAGACCAGACCGATATCGGCTCCAATCACAGCGGCAGAGTATGTGCAAAGCGTGATTTAGAGGTAGATGCCAGTGACATCAAGTTGTACGAGAGGCAGATGGAGGATGTAAAGGCATACTCCAAGAGACTCCAGAGACGGATGTCTGATGCTCTGCGTGACCTGCAGGAAGGTGGGGTAGCCCATCACAAGCAGTTTGGCAACCGTATCGAGGCTCAATATGCCTACCGCCCGGACCAGAAGTTCTATGCGAACAAAAAACTGCCGCAGGACTGGCCTTCTATGGCCATCTCCATCCTGGTAGACCTCTCTACCTCCATGCGGGGGGAGCGGTTGAACTCTGCAATGAAGGCATCGATGCTGCTCTATGACTTCGCCACGGGCTTAGACATCCCTGTATTTGTAGCTGGACACAATGCCGTATTTGGCCAGGTCAACTATCAAATCATGGCGGACTTTGAAAAGGTGAGCGAGAACGATAAATACCGGCTTGCGCATATGTACCTGAGCGGGTGCAATCGGGATGGAGCGGCTATTGAGGTTTCCTCGTCACTGCTGGCCAGGCGGAGCGAAGATGTCAAACTCCTGTTCATTATCTCGGATGGGCAGCCTAACGATGGAAGTTATAAGGGAGAGACCGCCAAGAAGGATATTCAGGACATCCTGACCAAGTACCGCCGCAAGGGTATTACGACCTTTGCCACGGCAATCGGGTCAGACAAGGACAAAATCAAAGCAATCTATGGGGACGGGTATCTGGACATCACAGATTTGAGCCAATTCCCCAAGCAACTTACCAATATGGTTGTGAAACGCATCATGCGCTATTGAACATGCAAAGAGGCTCGTACCGCTATGCGGTGCGGGCCTCTTCATTTAGGCACTTAGGTGAGTAGGTGCTTAGGCACTTAAGCACCTAGTGAAAATGGAGTGACCAGTAGAAGAATACCTACCACCTCGCAAAATTGACCAATAAATTTTAACGTGGTACAATAATCCTATCAAATAAGGGAGTATCTCATTCACAAAACATCTAAATCATCGAAGATTCAAGACAGCTTTCCTAATTACATGGAGGGCTGTCTTTTTATATATATGCCACATCTCAAAAAGGAGGAATTTGAATGGTCAACACCATCATTGCCAAGACGAACGGCAAGGATAAAGTCATTGACTTTCGAGACTGCCTGAACTTGGCAAACAAGGATGACTATGCAATGATGCATGGCATCGGAGGGAAAGAGCACGCCCGGACATCAGTCATCAAGCTGACTATCTGCGACTACACAGCAGGAAAGGGGGAACTGTCCAAAACGGTCTCCGCCAATATCTCACCCGCCACATGCGAGAAATTGTTTGAGGTCTGCAAGCGAAACATTGGGACGCTCGTTGTCGATGACAATGTGGCTCCCTTGGTTGAGCAAAGGTCCCACAACAAGAAGCAGAATAAGATTGCGGATATGCAGTTTGAAGTGCTTCAGCACGTTCTGAAACTCACGAAGGCAATCTATAAGGCGGCGAATCAGAAGCAGATGCCTGGCGTGGAAGTCATTGCGAACTCGCTGATTTCCATGCTCTCGCAGGCAAAAGACCATGTTTTGGCTCAGGAGGAAGACCCGCCCAGACCGGCCGCGTTTGAAATTCCGTGCCACTGTGACATCAACTATGTTCAGGACCGGGTTCATGCCAGCAAAGCCGGAGCGGATGGGTATGCCCCAGTCCAGCGGCTCACGATTGCCCATCATACCTACCGGCAGGACGGCAAACAGAGCATGTATCCCTGGATGGTCAAGGTGGTAAACGGGAATGCCTTTGTGAAGGTCAGCGATATTGGGGCTACGACCTTCGACCCCAAGACACTCCGTGATACGACAGAGGCATTCATCATGATTTCAGACGACGATATGTTTCGTTGCATGAACAGCGTATTGCATTATATCGACGCCTGGGAAAAGTTGGCCTGTATCCCGCTTATCAAGGAGGGCTTGAAGAAGCGGCAGGCGGAGTATGAAGCGTATAAGCAGAGTCAGCAGGAAGGAGTGTAAAAACTAATGGAACTGGATGAAGTCAAGAAACTGAATATTTTTGAGCGGGTGGCCCTCATTACAGCCGAAATAGGCTCTGTGACAAAAGACCTCAAGGTCGGTGAGGGGGAGAAGTCCTACCAGGCGACCAGTGAGGGAAGTGTTCTGTCGGCGGTGAAGCCGTTGGAAGAGAAGTACCGTGTCTTTTCCTATGCAGTGACCCGCGAGAAGGAGACGCAAATCATTGAGAAGGAGTATACCTGGAACGGCCAGCAGCGGAAAATCCGCCTGGTCAAGGTCGACATCACGGCTACGTATCGGTTCGTGAACATCGATAACCCGGAGGAGTACATCGAGACCATTTCCTACGGTACTGGCCTGGATACCGGCGATAAGGCGGCCGGGAAGGCGATGACCTATGCGGATAAGTATGCTCTGATGAAGATGTACAAAATTTCGACTGGCAACGCAAATGACCCGGATTTCTACAGTTCGCCCGATGATGGGTACATTTTCGGCCAGTTTGCGGACTATCCGAGTGAGGATAACCCGCTGGACTATTCGCCGAGAGAGGAACCAAAAGCAGAGCAAAGTGCTCAAAACGCCAATCCTGAAGGGGGCCGCATGAGCCTTGATGAGGCCAAAGCAGTCATCCTCCCGATTGGTGAGCATAAGGGCCACACCATGGGTGAAGTTCTTGCTATCAAGCCGGGACTCATCGATTTCTATGCCAGCCAGAAATTCAATTCCAGCAAGTACCCGTACTTGAAGGAAGCGGCTCAGGTCATTCTTGAGAACCAAGGTGCTTAAGCACCGAAAGAAAGGAGGCAGCCTCGGCGATGTACAGCCAGCCCAAAATTGACATCCGCGAGGTTGTCAACCTACTGGGGCTTAAAGTTGACCCAAAGTGCTCCATAAACTCTGATACGTTCAATGTACAATGTCCTTTTTGCCGCGACAAAAAGTATCACATGAATATCAACGCGGAGAAGAACGTGTATTCATGTGTGCTTTGCAGCAAGGAGAAGGGGCAGGGCGCTTTGGACCTATACAGCAGAGTTGTACATGGGGAGCGATGCATCAAGGGGCAAAATTCCAAGAAAATCTTTATGGAACTCTGTGATGCTTTGCACCTCGGAGGACCATCAGAACGAAAGACGGAGGTGAAAGAGCGGCCATCACTGCCGAATGTCCTTCGGGCAGACGATGACACGGTAGGAAAGACTTATGCAGCGCTTCTTGCTTTCGAGCCCTTTGCTCTTACAGAGCAGCATAGGGAGAACTTGAGGCGGCGTGGGTTTTCAGATGAAACGATTGACCGAAATGAGTACCGCTCCCTGGGGCAGAGCTATGAATGGCTCAGCAAACACTCAGACTGCAGAAGTCTCTATCGCAGGCTCAGGCCAACCATCAAGGAGAATAAAAAATTAAGACATAAAAGGGAGGATGAAATTGTCGCTGGTCTGGCTCTGGCACAGCACTTACTCAAGCTCGGGTGTTCCCTAACAGGGGTGCCCGGTTTTTACAAAATCGGTGACTACTGGAGCTTTAACATCACGCCCGGAATGCTTATCCCAACTCGAAACATGAACGGTCAAGTAGTTGCCCTGCAAGTCCGAAGGGATAAACCGGAGGATTGGGAGACGAAAAACAAGGACCGCAAGTTCCTGCGGTATATGACCGTTTCCTCGAAGGGACTGCCTGATGGCGTGACTGAGGGAATCAGCCGAGCGCACTTTCCCCTGGCAAATCCACCTCTTTCCAAGGACGTACATGTGTGTGTCACAGAGGGGCCGCTGAAGGCAGACGCCGCAAGCGAACTGCTGGGGCCCGATGCTAAGGTGTTTTTCATCGCGCTCCATGGGACCATGAACACTAAGGAACTCCCAGATTTCTTTAAACTGTGCAAGAAAAAAGGGGTCGAGCGCATTGAAAATGCGTTCGACATGGATAAGACCACAAATTGCCATGTTGCAGAGGCTGGGAAAGGTGTCTGGAAAAAGGCAAAAGCCGCTGGACTCTCCGTCGCGGTGCGCTGTTGGGATGAGGACTATGCAAAGAAGAAATATCGTGAGTTGGGCATCCTGTGTGCAAACCACGACATCTTTGTCCCTACTTCCCTCAATGTTTTCGTCGACGTCGCGGCCATGGCAAGAGCGCTGGAAGCCGCAGGTGTGGAGCATAGTGTTGAGACCCTGCCAGATGGAACAGAGGTCAAACACTACTGGGACGATGCTACCAAAGGCATTGATGATTACCTGCTTACACAAAAGCAGCAGAAGAAGACTAACTCCTAAGAGCAGGACCCTATTACGGGTCCTGCTCTTTTGTTTTCCCAAATCATAAAATTGACTAATAAAATGCTAAATGGTAAAATATTAAACGAAGAAGCAGAGCGCGTCGCGCTTCTGAACTCGCAGCGTCGAGAGGCGTACTCCACAGTCCGTCTTTTGGCGGGTGCCAGCATTATGTGGGTAGTGTGAGTACCCGCCCGACGGACTGTAAGTTACTTTGACGCGGGAAAGGATGTGTGTTAGAAATGCCCACCGGCCTGATGATTCCGCAAATCGGCAGTCTGACACAGAAGCAGAAGAGGGTCATTGTCCTGCTGTGCTTCGCCGCAGTAGTTCTGTTTCTGCTGATGATGCCTGCTTTTGCACAGAGCACGACTACTACGATTGAGACCGAAATCAAGAAGGGTACTCAGAGCATTTATGACCTGTTCAAGGCAATCCTTGCCCCTATTGCAGTTGTCATGGTGGTCTGGAATGTCTACAAGGCTCTCTTCCTTGGTGACAAGGGTATGGAGTCCGCAAAGAAAGGCGTCCTGATTATCCTTTGCATCGTGGCGGTCGTGTACCTTGCCCCCGTTATCGTTACGACTGTTCGGGATTGGTTCTCCGGCATTGGCGACCAGGGTGTGTTCACCACTGGCACAGGCACAGGTACTACGCATTAAGTACCTAAGAAGCGTCATTATTCGGTTCCAGTCACAAAAGGGAGCTGGCCGTCCGGCCCACACCGGATTGGCCATGCCCCTTTTTTGTTGGCCTATGGGGCAGGGACAGTCTGCTCCATAGGCGAGCAATTATTGACCATTTTATTTGAAAAGAGGTGACTTCTATTATGCAGAGGAGCCTATCAGGAGGGGAGCGGAAGCGCTGGATGATTTTTTGCTTTGTAAGCTGTGCGATTATGGTTGCCTGCCTGACGTCTCCAGCTTTTGCGAGCAATGTATGGTCTGGTACGCACGCCAATGATAGCTGGGATTTGACGGGTTTTTTGGACCGGATTATGGATATCTACAACTTAATCAAAGCAATTTGCGCTCCCTTGGCTGTTTGCTCTATTGCTGGTGGTGGGTTTGAAGTTTTATTTGGAAATGAGCAGGAGCAGTCAAAAGGAATGGCTCGCATTAAGTACACGCTCATGGCTGTGGCTGCTATCTTTCTACTCCCGGCTGTCATCAATATTGGCTACGATTTGGCAAAGAACTTCATGTGGGACCCTAATAATCCAGACTACGTTCCGTGATGCAGAAAGGAGGTAGATTGTTTTATGATAGAAACCATCCTGAGTTGGATTCTCACAGCGGTTGGGGAAGGTCTCGAAGCCATGATGGATTATCTGTTCGGACTTCTTGACCTTAGTCTCAGCACAATAGTCAGTTATTTTCCGTTCCTTGTTGCAGCATATCAAGTTCTGCAAGCCTGTGCTCTTGGCCTAATCCTGGCGATTGCAGGATGGAATTTGGTTAAATTCTTCGGTGGGCGGCTTGCGAACGTACAAGATACTCCGATACAAATACTGATTCGAAGTGGCATCGCAGCCGTACTGGTCTTTAGCGGAGGGTATCTCCTGACGACCATTGTAGACATAGCAAAGCAACCTTATGATGCCTTGCGGAGTATGGATGCAGTTGGACAGCAACTGGCCCCACCGGCTCTTGGTGCATCTGACTTTGTAGCGCTTGGTGTGGGACCTGCAGCAACACTGCTGATTGCTCTGATTTTTTCGATACTGATAGCATGGAACCTCATCAAGCTCTTTATTGAGATTGTGGAGCGATACCTCTTAGTTGGAGTGCTGGCATATACATCCCCAATTTTCTATCCATTTTTGTGCTCAACTTCGATGTCCCAAGTCTTTTCCAAGTTTATAGGGATGTTCGTTGGGCAATGTGCGATGATGACGGTATCCGTTCTATTCACAAATCTCATTTGCTCTATATTTTCTGTCTCTGATTCAGACCCAGATTCCATTTTGAAGTTACTCTTTGGTCTTGCCATGTGTAAGGTCGCTCAACGAGCAGATGCCTACCTCCAACAACTAGGAATCGGTGTCGCAACGACGGGAGGCAACCTGCTAGGCGATGTCGTCTCTCTTGGCTTGATGGCCAGCCGTGGACTTCGTGATGGATTTACCGGCGGTGGAAGCGGCGGGGAGTCTGGCGGCAGTAACAGCCGGAAGACAGTGCTGGGCTCTAAAGCGGGTGGTTTTGGCGGCATAGCTGGGTTCGCTGCAGGCAGTTACAAAGCATATAAGGATGGAGCGACTGGTGCTGACATCTTTAAGCAAGGAGCCAAGACTGCTCACGAGAATGGCGTTAGCTCAATGAATCCTTTCCGCTTTGTCAGAAATGCGCAACAGGCCCGTCGGGAGAATATTGCCAGAGCTTCCGTTGAGAATGAAACCAAATTCAATGAGCGCTCTAAATACTGGAATGACCAGCATAAGCGTTCTTCCACCACTGGTGGCGCAGTCTCCACGAAGAACTACGCAGATTTGGCCAAGGGCGCAGGTATGACCGACCAGCAATACTGGCGCACGATGTATAAGATGAACGGTGCTGGCAGCGCAGTAGTGGCTCCGTCCAGTGACGGGAAAGGGCAGTCTGGAGCCTTTGAACTTGATAATGCTTCGCAGGCTGCTGGTATGATGGTCTCTGACGTCAATTACCAAGGGAAAGGAGCGAATGTGGGCGAACCCCTGGAAGGGAAGACCATGCTGACCGGCCCAGACCAGGTTGTAGCAGCCCACATCAGAGAGAACTATCAGAAGGCCCAGACTGGTCTAGTGGATGGCAAAGGCAATGTGGATGAAGAGGCTACCAGTTCTTATCAGGACGCCATGGTCAACACGATTCAGTATGGCGCTCCTGTGGTAGCCGAAGACGTTCTCTTTGGAAGCGATAAAACGCTTGAAGGGAATGATGCGGTCGGGCAGGCCGCTATCAAAGCCACGTTTGGCGATAAAATCGTTCCTGAGTCAGAAAAAGGACTCCAGAACATCAAGGCCGAAACTGCGCCTGTTGTCAAAAACAGTGACGGTCAGATTATCTCCGGCGGCGGTCGCACCATTACCGCCACCTATGAAACTCCTGTCTATGACAAATCTGGCGCGGTTCAGAAAGTTGTGGAGAACGGTGTTGAGAAAAATAAGACCACGACCCACCAAATGGTTATCATGGACGACGTGGCCTATTCTCAGATGGACCAGAGCGAGCAGTGGAAGATGCAGGCTGTCCAGTCCGAGGGTGGTGGAACCTACTATGTCCGGCGTGCAGAGGTTTCACAGTATGATGTCAAAAAGGACGATTCGGGTGGTTCTTCGACAGAGCGGGATACTGGTGCTTCGCAACCTGGAAGCCGACGCCAGAACAGTCCTTTTGGTAAGCGGCCTAGCAAACGCACCTTTAGACGTACCAACAATCAAGAAACAGAGTAAAGTTCAATGCATAAACGGGGTGCCTGTGCATGGGCACCTCGTTTTATTGATTATTTTATCGTTAAATGGTATAATATTGTAGCTTTATTAGCTGAATATTTCTCAAAGGAGGTTGTAGATGTGGCTGACAGCAATCAGGAAAACACACTTGAATCTGCGCAAAGAGATATCTCGAATGCAGTCAAGATGGGCGCGAATGCGGCTAAAACGGCAAAGACTGTTGGAAAAGTCGCCGCCCAAGCGGCGTCAGGGAATGTTGCCGGAGCAGCCGTTACTTTATTGAAAGACCCGCAAACTCTGAAGAAAATTCTCATAATCGCATTACTTCCTGTTTTCTTTATTGTGTGCCTTGGGGTTTTCTTTCTGTACGCCTTGCCAACTGCTATTTTCGAGGCAGTTTCCTCTTACTTTCAGAGCGTCGGTGAAGAATGGGAGGAAGGCGTTTACAGCGCGGAAGGCGGAATTATCCTTGCAGGAATCTTTGAGACGATAAAGGCAGGAGGACGAATAATTGGGGATGCGGTAGGAGGCGCACTGGATTTCGTAAAAGGACTCTGGGACGGCCTGACATCCTGGTTTACCTCCGATAGTTCGAGCGATGATGGAAGCGGAGCCCGCGTCGACGACGGGACAGAGACTATCACCGAAGATGGTACAGAAATCTATGTTACCCATGAAGAAGCAGCGGAAAAAGAGACGCTTCTGAACAAGATTGAGTCATGCCAAAAGAAAATCGAAGTGCGAGCTGACCAAATAAAGCAGGCAATCATGGACCAGCACTCTGCGATTGACCAGGTTTTCCGAAGCAGGTTTGCTGGTACATACGATGTCTGGGACGGCACGACCATCAATATCGTGTACAACGATGTCTCCCAGGCCGAGGCCATTCGCCTATTGTCCGCTTTTACGGTTATCCACGGAGCTTCGCTTGAAGACATGAACCTCTCGGACTTCTTAAAGTGGCTCGGCTATTACCGTGAGCTTTCTGGTGCGAACACAAAATTCAATCTCGGCGGCGACAGCATCGGGGTCACAGCCAAGGTCAAGACCTGGTGCGGGACCTTTATGCCTCAGTATCTCCAAGAACAGATGGAGCAGGACATTGAGGCTAAGGAACGCGAGATTGCGGAGAATGGCGGGGATGAAAGCCAGATGGAGGCTGCCCGAAAGTCTATCAAAACCAGTTATGAACAGTACCAGGGGCCTGCTGCAGATTTGCTCCTCGTTGTAGACTGTCCGAACTTCGAGGATGTCCAGCCTATTTACCGGACGGAAATCACTGAAGACGGAAGCGTAATCATTCATTGCTCTGTATCCTTCTCTGTTGCTATCAAAACCCGGTCTGTGGATACTCTTTCTACGGAGATTATTGGGTTCTGGGATAAAGACCTGGAAGGCGCTATGGCTGACGGGCAAGTTGCCGACCAAGCTGATACAGATGATGATGCACTCGAACCGGCAGCTTAAGTTGTCTGCGCTATGCTTAGGAGATGATGCAGTTTTGAGACAGAAAATGAGGCGAAAAATCAGCTCCATTCTAGTGGCACTGATGCTGATGTTCTGCCTGCCAACGACCGCTTATGCGGCGATTTCTCCGCATGGTGTAGAGGATGCCTTCAACCCGGAGTGGAGCGAGTCTGCGGATTCTTATGCTGATTCCTTTGGTTGGAACACCGACAACATCATGTCCTTCCAATGGACCGATGAAGACGGCGACCCGTACGAACGGCAGACCGGGTGGCAGCAGGATTTCTACGAGAATAATGTCCTGACCACCATGCAGTACCTGGGCATCAATGATGGCGGTATAGGGGGCGTTGGAGGTACAGGGGGTTCCGGCGGCAATATTGTCGCTGTCGCTCTTGGAGAACTCGGCAAAGAGGATTCTCTGGAAGTTCCGCCTGGCTCCAATAAGTGTAAGTACAATGACTGGTACTGGGGGGAAGGTTCTGCCCAGGAGTGGTGCGCGGCGTTTGTATGCTGGTGCGCGAACGAATGTGGGTATCTGGGCAGTATCATACCGAAAACCGCCAGTTGTTCAACTATGTTTGACCTGCTGACGAATGACTACGGCTATTCCTATTATCCAGTCCTGTCCACAACGCCATTCGGAGGTTCCTCCTACACACCCGTACCAGGCGACCTGATGTTTTTCTCGGAAACAGGAAACCTGAGCCTCTACAAGCCATTTGAGCATATCGGAATCATCGTCGAGGTAGAGGAAAACGGCTGGTACACCGTCGAGGGCAATACGACCGGCGGCGGTCAAATTCCTGGAGGCGGTGTGGCAAAGAACCATTTTACATCTTCTACGACCCAAGCACGTGTCCGCAACGGATATGTCGTTCATGTAGAATATCCCGGCCTTGTCGGCAGCGATAATATTGAGCAGGCTTATAACTTCCTGACTGGCGTCATGGAATTCAATTCTGCGGCCGCTTGTGGCATCCTTGCCAATATGAATGCTGAGTCCACCGGCCTTGTACCTGACCAGGAGGAAATCGGCGGCGGCGGGGGCTACGGCATCTGCCAGTGGACCGATACCCGCAGGGATGACCTCGTAGAGTGGTGTGAGAACAACGGTTATGACTATACGACCTTGGAGGGACAACTTTGGTTCTTCCGCTATGAAATCGCGGCAATTACCCCCGGCCTCGTCTCGACATTGAAGTCTATTCCCAATACAGCAGAAGGTGCTTATGATGCTGCGGTAGCCTTCTGTAAGCAGTATGAGATACCAAAAGATACAGAGACTGCAGCAGTTATCCGGGGGCAGTCAGCAAAATCGGATTTCTGGCCAACCTACGGAAACCGAGAACCTGAGACATAAGGAAAGTGGGTGAAATTTCATGACAGAACAGCAAAAGAAAATGATAGGGAAGCTGGGTATCGCGCTTGTGATATGCATTGCGGCAAGCCTGTACATCTGCGGCATTTTTGAGGGCATCCAATCTTTACAGCCGACGCTGAACCCTGCGACTATGCTGGCGCGATTCGTCACAGACGGGTTCCCGCTATCCAGCTTCCTGTGGACATTTTTTCTGACCTTCATCATCAGCGTCCTCCTCATGGCCCGGTCTTATTCCAACCTGTCTACTTATGATAAGATGGGCCGACTCTTCAAAATGACGAAGGGCACGAAGACCTATGGTGAGGCCCATTTTGAGGACCCGGAAGAATATAAGACAGTGGCTGTCGTCCAGAGGGAGGAAGATTCGGTCGGCACGATTCTGGGGCAGCTTGATGAAAGTGGGAAATACCCAATCGTGTTCCGTGAGGATAAGGAGAACCGTCTGAACCGCCACATTGCCATCGTAGGTGCCTCCGGTTCCGGTAAGACCTATACCTTCTCCAAAAACTATGTGTTCCAGGCCGTGAAGCGCCGTGAGTCGGTCATCCTTACGGACCCGGATGGCGGCCTGTTTGCAGATATGGCAGGCTATTTTGAGGACCGAGGCTATATCGTCCGGCGGTTCGACCTGGCCAATCTTGACAAGAGTGACGGTTGGAACTGCATGAAAATCCTCACTAACGACCTGGACCGTATCGAGGAAAACGCGGAGATTTTTTCTGAAATCATCATCTCCAATATCTCCGGCCCAGCCTCTAAGAGTATGCCGATTTTCAAAGACGGCCCGAAGTCCTTGCTTAAAGCCCTGCTTCTCCGTGTGGCTCTTGGCCATGATTTCAAGCCGGAAGAAAAGAACATCGGGTCAGTTTATCAACTGCTCCAAAATCCGCTGGGCGAGGAATTTCTGGACTCGATGTTTGACGCGGATACCTTGACGCCGGAAGAGAAGCCATGCCTGGGTCCCTATTTGTCGTTTAAGCAGGCGTCGCCCAACCTCCGGGGCAACCTGATGGTGAACCTGGCGGCCAACTTGAATGTGCTCCAGACAAAAAAGGTTCGGACTGTCCTGTCCACAGACTGTATCGACCTATCTCTTCCGGGCAAGCAGCCCTGCGCTTATTTCTGCATTTTCCCGGACAGCCATTCAACTTATAAGTTCATCGTGTCCCTGTTTTTCTCCATGTTATTTGTGACGCTCACAAATGACGCTGACGCCCGCCGTTCGAGAAAGTTGGACACCCCGGTAGACTTCCTGCTGGATGAGTTCCCATCCATTGGCGTGATACCTGACTTCGCCAAAAAGATGGCCACTATCCGAAAGCGTATGATGAATGTCTGCATGATTTTCCAGGATATCACACAGCTTCGTCAGAACTATTTGGACTCCTGGACGACCGTTTTAGGCAACTGCGCTACCTTTATTGACCTGGGTATCAATGACGCGGATAGTGCCGATTTGGTCACAAAGCGAATCGGTGATACAACGGTGCAAGTCGAAACAGTGAAGCATAACCCGATGGAGATAATCTTCAATAACCAGAATATTTTCCATCAGCGAAACACTGGTGAAGGTAAGCGGGCGCTGGTCAGTTTCTCTGAATTGTTCAGCGGTATGAAGGAAAATGACAGCATTATCATGTTCCAGTACCACAACCCTATCCTGGCTAAAAAGTATCCCTATGTCCTGCATTCCGAGGCTAAATATCTTCGGCCTATTTACCCTGATGAAATCCCTTCGATAGACGACGAGGAGGGGAGAGCGGCCTACTATGCAGAGCAGGAACGCATCTATAAGGACTTTATGGCCAAACACCCACATATCAACGAAATCGACCGCACCTATCAAGGACGCTGCGAGTCGGTTGCAGTTAAGAGCGTGTGGGAGGAGGGCTCTGATGCCATAAAAGCCTTTGCGAAAGAAGTCAAAAATAAGCCTAAGAAGGATTCACTTGACCAGAATGTTGTTGAAGTCTCCTGTCAAGAAGTAGACTGTCAGATTGTTTCCGACAGTGATGCTTCCTTCGAGACAGTCGAGGCTGTTGAGGCTACCCCGGTCATCATCCAGGCCCAGATTAAGCAGGATACTGATTCTTCTGATGGGCCGGATGAGGAGCTTTTCCCGGATTATGATAGCGACACTGGCAGACAAGAAACTGCCAGACCAGACAGCACAGTGTCGAGCGAAGATAGCGTCCCACAGGCCGTCAGAGAGGCCCAGGAGCGCGCTGCAGCCAAGGCAATGGCAGATGCCGCTCACAAGAAAAAACACGGTGGTGATAGCGTAAAATCGCCAGAAGAAGAGGCGTTTGAATCAGAGGTTGGCCTCCACTTCAATCCCACAGCGATACCATCCAAACGCGGCGAAACGAAGCCGTTTACCTCCTGTGCATCTGCTCCACCGCAGAAGCGGAAGAAGCCATAATATCGCGGGCGGTTCGAATTGCGCGGGCCGCCCGCTTTCATATTGACTAATATAATATTATGTGGTATAATATTGTTAGATTGAAAGAGGGGAGGACTCTATAACGGAACTGAATAAGAAAAAAGTAGATACTGGAGAGCGTTTGGACGGCGTTCACATTGACGAGTCCTGGCCTGTGTGGAAGCAGTTTTACACTGCCTATTACCCGTTGCTGCGCGATATGTGTGCGGTTTTTCTGGTATGTCTCGTCCTATTTGGGGTGGTTTTTAATATCCATACAGTAAGTGGTTCCTCGATGGAACCTACCTTTGATAGCGGAACTATCATCATCGGAAACCATATTGCGCCAGACCTGGAACGAGGTAACATTGTCGTTTGCAAGCCCTCGAATTACGATAAAATCATCATCAAGCGTATTATCGGTGTCCCTGGTGATGTCATTGATATCGACTACGAAAATGGCGTCGTATATCGTAACGGAGTTGCGCTGGAGGAGGACTATGTGAAGGCTCCTACGCGAGCTGATTTGGGCCTGGAACTCCCAATTACTGTTGAGGATGACTGCTATTTTGTTATGGGAGATAACCGCAACAACAGCCTGGACAGCCGTTATCCGCAGATTGGCCTCATCCATAGGGATGAAATCATCAGCACCTATCTATTCACGGTATTTGGATAAATCCCTGCGTGAACTTTCTTTTTGCCAGCCGAGAAATCGGCTGGCTTTTTTCATGCTCACTTTGCCTCAGTTCATTTCTTGAAAACAAATTATTAAATTTTTTCTGAAAACTGAAGTTTAGAAACCTTAAAACTATGCTCCGGCCCGCTTAGAAACAGGCATCCAGAGTGAAAAGGATGGTTCGCCCAAAAATTTGACCAATATATTGTAAAATGGTACAATATTGTACCGGGATATATAGCCCGGAAAATAAAAAGGAGGTCAAGAACATGGCTGATTCTATGGAAGTCCATGCAGAGGAAGTCGGGCAGCCTACCGATGAACTGGTCGTGCAAGACCCTGATTTCGATGGCGAGACTGAGGAAACCAATGCTGCCGACACGGGAAACGAAGCGGACTCTGCGGGCTCCGCTCCGTCTGGCGACGGACAGGATAGCCCCCAGGAAACCGCACCGGAAGAAAAGCCGAAGCGCCGCCGGGCAAAGCAGCCTGCGGCAAAGGACGCTTCCGAAGGGGAAGGAGAATCTGAACCTGCAGACGCCGGGCCTGCGCGCCGTAGGACGAAGATGGAGGCCGCTGGCGATTCCGGTATGAGCCGGGCAGAAGTCCTCAGGGATGCCCGTCAACGCGAAGCGGAGCGGTTGATTGCCCGTCAGGAGCGTGAGCGTTTCCTGGCAGGCTGGTCGGCGCTGAAGACCGCTATGCGCCGCCACAGCATTGTCAACGGTGTTGTGTCCAGCGTCGAAATCAGACACGTTGGAGGTCCAGATGAAGTGACCGAAGACCTTGTTCTGCTGGCTGTCATGCTGGACGGAGGGTACAAGGTCCTGGTGCCGCTGGAGGAGTTCTATCAGGAGAATCCGGTCGACATGCGCACAGCGACTGACCTGGATACCGCCGAAGGTCAGAGAGAGCTTACGCGCCGTAAGCGAGCCCTGGCAGAAAAGCTCTATGAGCTTCAAATTCCTCTCATCATCACCGATATGGAGATGAATGACCGGGATGAAAACGGGGCTTACGATTATGCCATCGTTGGTTCCCGGCGCAAGGCGCTTGACATCATTGAGATGCAGAATTTTGGCGCTGGCCGTGGTGGAAATCAGGCAATCAATGAGGGTGACATGGTGCCCGCCACGATTACCTCCGTGTCAATTCATGGCGTTGCGGTCGTGGTAGGCGGCGTGGATACCCGTATTCCCATGCGCCTTCTGACATTCCGGTATCTGCTGGATGCACGGACTGCATACCACGTTGGGCAGGAACTTCTGGTCTACGTGAACAAGATTGAGACCCTTCCGAATGGGCGGCATGAGATTGAGGTCAGTGCGAAGCAAGCTGAGCTCCAATCGGCCCGGATGCGGCAGAAACTGCTCCCCGTCGGAACTTCAACCTTGGGCGTTATTACTTCAGTTCGCCCTGCACCCTCGCGTCCAGATATCCCTGCCGGAACGCTGAATATTACAGCGTATTTGAAGATGTATGACATGCCTGCGATTGTCCGTGGCCTTCCGGTGGCATACCTTGGGCGGCCGCCTATTGCTGGCGATGAAGTGCGCCTGGTTGTCCTCGGCTTCACGCCTGCGGGGTTTGTTGTGGCTGACTGCCGCAGCTTTAATGGCGCACCTGGGCTGCTGAACCACTAATAGCAACCCCCAGAGGCTGGTGATTTCACATGGCAAAAGTTGATATGGAGCGGGTAAACGAGTACCTGATTCCGATGAACTTTATCGACGAGTCCAGGTTCCTGAACGGTATTTTTAAAACGAGAAACTTCGTAGAGGGGTCCATCATGGGCGGCACTGTCGGCATCATTTTTTGGGCGCTGATATCCGCCCCCTTTGAAGCGAAGCTCTCTCTTATTATCGGCATCGCATTCCCGTTCTTTATGCTTGGACTTAGTGGCATCAACGGCGACGCTTTCTCCACTTTCGTTTTTAATGCGTTGACTTGGGTGAGGACTCGCGGCACTATGCTCTACAACAACGAGACGCGGGCCCTTGCCCAAGCTCCTCTGGCTACGATGATGGAAGAAGAGGGGATGAACGACAAAATCCTCGATATTCTGGATTCGTTTAAGGAGCGTTCGCAGAAAAAGCGTGCGAATACGCCCTTGGTTGAAGGTCGAGATTTTGTATTCGCAGAAGACACAGCGTTAGCCGGAAATTACTTGGATGAAGTCGATGACGAGGATGTAGAGCCTAAAGGTAAGCGGCGGAAAGTCACCTCCAAAGATGTCGATACTGAGCCAGAGCCCAAGGCAAGCAGTGCCCCTATTTTTGCTGTTGAGGTACAGGAAGTCGACGTATCCGTAGAGCCCGTTCGCATTACATCTAATGTTGACAAAACAGGTGATGATTCCCTTGAATTATTCAGCGCTGAGCCGCCGGAGCCACCTGTGGAAGAACAAGAGCAACCGGCTCCCCCAGAGCCAGATAAGAGCAATGAGGAAAAGGGGCTTGCAATTCCCGATGATGCGGACGAATCCGGCGACGAGGAGGATGAGCTGTTTTGAAGCAGAAAAAGTTAAAGAAAATTACAAGCTGTCAATCCTTCTCGCCGATTAAGGATATCCGTGATGGCATCATTGTAACCAAGAAAGGGAACTTTGTGAAGCTGATGGAATTTGCTCCAATCAACTTCTCTCTGCGCTCCGCTTCAGAGCGAAACCTCATCATTTCACAGTATCAGGCGGCCATCCGTACTTTCCCTCGGACGGTACAGTTCAAGGTCGTTTCCAGACGGGCTGACGTTGGCAGGTATCTGACTGGAATCATGTCCGATATGGAAAAGGAAACGAATCCTGGGACGAAGGAACTGATGGTCGAACAGATGAAAATGATTGGCGATATAGGCGCTCATCAGGGCGTGACCCGCCGCTTTTTCCTCGCTTTCCCCTACGAGAATGAAGGGGGCCTAACCAGGTCTCCTTCATTCCGTGAAATCCGTTCTACGATAGACCGGCAAGCGGAAGGCATCCGTCAGACGATGGCACTTTGCGGCAATGAGATGATTTCCAAGGAGAATGATGACCAGTATATTTTGGAAGCCCTTTATAGCATCATGTCCCGTGCGCAAAGTGAGGAACGCCCATTTGAGCAACGGCAAGCAGATGTAGTGGCCAGGTATGCTGGTGCCGACAACATCGACTTCCTGGCCCACCCAAACATCCAGTTGCCGGTCAACGATTTCATCGCGCCGGAGTACATCGACACCGAGGCAAGCCCCAAATACATCGTAATTGATGGCACGTATTATCTGTTCTGCTACCTGCCAAGCGACGCCTATCCGGTCAGAGCGATTGCCGGTTGGATGCAGCTTTTCGTAGGCATGGGGGAGGGTATTGATGTTGATTTGTGGCTCCATAAGGAGGACCCGGGGCGTACACAGACGAAGTTGCAGTACAAGCTCCGCTGGAACAAAATCAAAATGAAACAGACTGACGATACGAGCCAGGACTTCGACGATTTGCAATCTGCGATTGATTCCGGCTTCTATCTGAAACAGGGCCTTTCCTCTGGCGATGAGTTCGCTTATATGGCGACCATGCTGACGATTACCGGCAAAAGCGTCAAGGAAATTGAGTACAAATTCTCAGAAGTGAAAAGAATTTGCGCCCAATCTGATATGAAAATCAAGCAGTGCCTTTTCCAGCAAGAAGCTGCGTTCCAATCCTCTATCCCTATCTGTGAGTACAATGCCAACATCTTCCGAAAGAGCCGCCGCAACATCCTGACTTCTGATTTCGGAAGCACCTATCTATTCGTATCCTCTGAGCTGAATGACGAGGGCGGCATCCTGATGGGCGTTGATAGCCAGTATAAATCTCAGGTCTTTGTCAATGTCTTTGACAGCAGGAAGTACCCAAACGCGAATGTTGCAATTTTGGGTTCTTCTGGTGCAGGAAAGACCTACACACTGGAAACCATGGCTCTTCGGATGAGGCAAAATCAGACGCAGGTATTTATCATTGCTCCGTTAAAAGGCTGGGAATTTGAACGGGCCTGCAATCAGGTCGGAGGCAGTTATGTGAAGATTGCCCCAGGGTCCGGCCAGAACATTAACATCATGGAAATCCGTAGACGGGATACTTCGGCAAACCGGAAAATTGACGGAAGTACGGGTGGTTCTGGCTCCATTCTGATGGCAAAAATTCAGCAACTGCATATCTTTTTCTCTCTGCTCGTTCAGGATATTACAGTTGAAGAGCGGCAGTATCTGGACGAAGCGCTGATGAAAACCTATGCCAGATTTGGAATTACGAACAAGAACAAAAGTCTATTTGACCCCACCGACCACACGAAGTACCGGAAGATGCCTATACTGTCTGACCTGCATGAAGAACTCAAAAAATGCGGGCCTGGGGCGAAGCGGCTGTATCAAATTCTCACTAGATATGTGAGCGGTTCTGCCTCATCGTTCAACTCTCAAACCAATGTGGACCTGACGGAAAAATACGTTGTGTTGGACGTTTCCACCCTTTCCAGGGAGATGCTTCCTCTCGGAATGTTCATTGCTCTGGACTATGTGTGGGATAAAATCCAGGAGGATATTACCGCCAGGAAGACCGTTTTTATCGACGAGGCTTGGCGGCTGATTGGCCCCGGCGCATCGAAACAGGCGGCCGACTTCGTTGTCGAGATATTCAAAACCATAAGAGGTATGGGCGGCAGTGCCGTTGCCGCGACGCAGGACTTGAACGACTTTTTTGCGCTGGATAACGGCAGCTACGGTACTGCCATTATCAGTAACTCCAAAATCAAATTGCTCATGAAATGTGAGCCCAAGGAGGCCGCTGCGATAGCCGAATCCATGGAACTCACGAAGGCAGAAGTCGACAAGATTCAGACGATGAAGCGAGGGACCTGTCTCCTAGTCGCCAATCAAAACCACATCTTTATCGATGTAAAAGCTACTCCCATGGAGCATGACCTCATTACGACGGACCGCGAGGATTTGCAGCGGATTGCGCGGAAAAACGCTGAGGCCAGGGTATTCCAGTGATACTGAAATGGCTGTTGCCGCTCTGCTGTGGTGGCACCGGCAACAGCCGTTTCCTTTTTTAAAAATCTATTTTTATTTCTAATACCCATCTTAAAGGAGCTGATTCGCGTGATTTATGAGGCAACCGTAGACAACCTTCAAGCGCTGATGCGTGCCTGTATCGTTCTGGATAGGACCCAGATTTACAGATTCTTTTCAGCGCATCACGACCAAAGTAGGATTGACTTTTTCATTGACTTTTTGATTAAGGAACGGGTGCTGGATGCCGACGAAACGAAGAAGAATCGTGTCTGGCTCCGGCGGCAGGCACGCCCTATCTCACGGCCAAAGGAGGCTGTTATAGCGTCCCGCATTAAGGCGTTCTGGGTGATTGCCAGCTTTGGGTGCGACAACATTGCCGATATTGCTCTTCTGGAGTATCCGGCCCAATTCATGTTCGTTACAACGAATAATGAAATCTATGACCTGACGGTCTGTGATACACCACAGGTTGCCGCAGTAGCGGCACATAAGAGAGCGCTGTATGCACTGCACGATGCAAAGTATGACGATGATGTAAACCATATCGCCATTGTAAATGATGAAAAAACGGGCCTTGCCATTGGTGGCTATGGGTTTGATAGTTTCTGCATTTTGGATGCGAACAAGATTCCGAGGTATCAGCAATGGTAAATGAGAATCTCCCGCGTTCGCAAGCTACCAGGTGCGCCCTCCAAGCGTCTGAGTTGGAGGAACAGGCCAGCACGATGATGCGTGAATCGGTAGCGATATATAAATTGGCGAAGCGCGGCTCGGAGACATGTGTAAGGCTAAAAGAAGTCCTTTCAGACCCACTATGTGGACCAGAAGTTATCCAGCAGGCCATGGATAATTTCAACCAATTCTATGCCTCAGCGTTAAGCCGGACACATGCCCTCTACGAAGCTGTTACAAAGCCGAATATTGCTTGCGGCCTGTGCAATCCGAGAGATGTCCAGCGGGAAAATTACGATGCGTTTGCCGGGGAGATAGAGGGCGTTTTTGCCTTTGTCGAAGGCGGGAAATTGTTTATAAAACTGCCGCTTCTTCCTGCGAAAGTCAACCACGGCGTTCGTGGCAAGCTGCAGGGGAATACCGAGAAATATTACTACTTTTTTAACCGTTCACTGGACGAGAGCCTTAACAAAATCGAAGCGCAAATCCCTCATTTTGAACAGCAGAATATAGCGTACTTTTCAGTGTTTTCCGTCTCATCAAAGGCCATTCCCGATGCAGAAAATATTGACACGAAAAGTGTAACGGACATCATCTGCCTGCATACCATGTGTGATGATTCGTTTGAAAAGACCAGCTTTTTCTATGCCGGATTTTGTGATGATTCACTCCCTCCAGGAACTTATATTTGCGTGTCCAATAGGAGGTTCCAGGTCCCCAATATTTCCCATATTTTAGGAAGTTTTCGAGACAGAAAAACATATTAAAAAACTGTCAATTTTTCTAGTGCCTGTTTTTATAGATTTTCGGGTGGTCAATTCCGTTGTGACACAACGGGTTCCAGCCTGGCGACACACCTAAAAAACGGCGGGCTGGAGCTTCTTCGCCGCAACTGATACTAAACAGGGACTATTCAACGAAATCTTCTAAGCCGCCTTATGATAGAAAATAAGCCATGAAAAGATTATGAAGAGAGGTGTTATTTCTTGAAGTCAAGGATGTCCTGTTATGACACCATCTTATTCACTCTTCTGTGTTTCAACTATGCTACGAGAAAATCTCTGATGTTGCTGAACTTTTCTGATATCACAATCTACTACGCCATCCAACGTGGACTGAGTGAAAAAACAATCAGTACTTCCTCTATCCGGTACAGGAAAGATAAAGGGGAGCGGAAACACAAACTGACCTATCTCACTATTACACGAGCTGGCATTCATTATCTGGCAACTCAATGTGCCCGGCATGTGGAGTGGCTGAAATATCTGCCTAACGACTTAGCAAAGGTCCGCATCCGAGGCGTCCGATGTGCGATGGCACAGGTAGAACGATTTACCAGAATGTCGATAGCGGCACAAGCAGCAAATGCAATCGGCGCGTCTGTAAAGCCGATGTATCTCACGGTAGACAAGGACGTACTCGTTGAACATGATGCCTTGCCACAGGCGGAGTCTGTAACCGAGGCCATGAATTCTGACAACGCGGACACCTGGTGGATGGACGAATCTTTTATGGATGACTCCATTGACGATTTTTTTCTGGACGAAGACTGCGAGCCGGATGAACAGAGTGAGGTCCTAGTTGAAGATGACACAACCGATGAAGTAGATGACCGGGAACCCCAGATGCTCTTATCGACGATAGTGTACAACGCCATGAGAGAAGCAGAGGCTAAGAACAGATATCCAAATGAAAAAACGGATATTGTATTTCATTCATCGAGAGAGATTAAATCTATTCTGAACTCAAGCATCAAGTCAGCAAGCAGTACACTGGCATCGCGGGACTTGATGATTTGCCGGTACTCAGGTCTTTTAGAAAGCTGTTCCAACTCCCTGTTGCTGTATGTACCCAATGCGATGGGGATGGATTGGAGGGAACGGATTGTACGGAAAGAGCTTGCAACGCATACGGCCTTTGCGAAGCTGTTCTCAAAATTTGGCCCCATCCGGTATGACCAGCAGCATGGAGCAGTGCTCGTGCAGAATGAAAAAATGCTGGGAGACATTTTCTTTGATAAGCAACACCGGCGCGGTGAGAACGAGGTCCTTGGGCGGTCATTCAATAAATTCTACATCATTCCACTGGACAAGGGCGGGATGGATGACCTGCGCACAATCATGACGAAGGATTTGGAAAAAATAAGGCAGCAACTTTTGGAAGCGGCGATAAGAAGCGGGGTCTATCAGAGAAATGATAAGTTGAGCACGGAGCTTTTCCCACTGCAGAATCAGGAGGGAACCCTGATAGCCGATGGGACAATCATGGATTTAGTCCAGATAAATGCCATAGAGACGCTGGCCTCGCATATCCCTGACCTTCAGTACGGAGTGTTGTGTCGGAAGCGTCAGCTTCCATATTATCAACGCATTATGCCGAGAGCATGTTTTATGTTAGTCGAGTGACTTGCGAAAAAGGTCAAAATTCCATTGTAGCGAAGCTCTGCACAAATGAAAATATTGCATAATTTATTATTATATGGTACAATATGATTAAACTGAGAGGAGGCTTCCGCATGTACGACATTACACTCAACGGAATCACACGGAGCGCGGAGTTCGTCATGGACCTGGAAAACCACATTCTGACGAGAACGCAGCTTATCATAGAAGACGAAGCGGATAATGAGAACGCCGACGTGCTGGAGGTACATATCCGTGACAGAGAAAGCCCATCGAATATGACAGTCGCATGGATGGTCCTGTATGGAGACAAGGGTGCCATTATTGACGCCATCAAGGATAAATTCCCGATGGCGAAGCTGGAGACAGAGGCTATCTTTAATGCGTTTGCGCAGGATGAGCTTGAGGCGAGCGTATGCTATACCTATCCTCTCGATGGCGAACTGACCCGAATCATGAAGAACTCCAAAACCTATCGTGCCTTGTGTGCAGCACAACTAGGTATCGTTGCAAATATGTGGGGGCTTGAGCAAAATCAAGTCCGTGTATTGGAACATACGAATAGCTGATAGTAGAGAGCGCATTGCATGAGTGGGAACCTGCCCGGTTATGTGTGCGCTCTCTTCTCGTCTTGACTATGAACGGTCGGCATGATAAAAATATAGCATGGAAACCAAATGAGGAGAGGTCGCTCGTGGTCTACACATTGGAAGAGATTGGCCACCTAGTGCGGCCGGTAGCAGAGAAATATCATCTCAAATCTGTGTACATCTTTGGCTCCTATGCTCGCGGCGAAGCTCAGGATGACAGTGACATCGATTTGCTGGTAGATTTAACAGGCGCGGACCTGTCAGAATTCTTTGCGGTGGGTGGCCTCTACAACGACCTGGAGGATGCGTTGCAGAAGCGCATCAGCTTCATGACGACCGGCTCATTGAACCAGATGTGCCTCAGAAGGAGCGACCGCCTCCTGCGTAACGCAATTCAGGCTGAGATGAAGGAAATCTATACTTCCAAGAGAGGAGAGTGATAATGTGTCAATCTTTGATTCGAAGAGAGATGTCCGGCGCGATGTGAAACCGCAGTATATCAAACTATGGCTACCGTGTGGAATTTTTTCAGTATTAGGAACATTCATCAAGCCTACCTTCATATTTGCCCTTCTGGTTTTGGGCGCATGGTTGCTTGCTGCGGGGATGACCAGTGAATCGGTTAAAAGCTGGGAACAGGTCCGAGACGATAAACTGTACGCCGATGTTGCTGACCAAGACAAATTCATTCAGTTCACACTCGGTGGGAACCTTGTAGAACATCTTGTCTTCGTTTGTGCGATTGGCGCAATAGATGTTACCCTATTTATATTTTTGAAATACATAGACAACTTCAGCTTCATTGCAATGGGACTGTTTCTGCTGATACTGACTGTAAGCCAGTACTACTTCCTTATGGCTGGTCGGGCAATTTTGCGAGACATTGAAGGCAAGAATCACTACCCAGACGGGAGCGACTATATCCCGGGAGTTACCTTTGCAGAAGCATATAAACAGTACCGTCAAGAGCAAGAGGAATCCGCAAGACAGTGGCAGGAAAACCAGGCTAAGAAAGCGGCCGAAGAAGCGCGGAAGGCAGAGGAAAAGAAGAGAGCCGATGAGGAACTGCAAAAAGCACGCGAAGCCAGCGAAGCGGCACGGGCTGCACGTATTGCAGAGTATGAGCGCGATAAGGAGCCTGGCCGAAAAAAGGTCTGGGAGTGGCTGAACATCGGATGGAATCTTGATTTCCCAGATGAGGTCTGCGATATTATTGCTGACTATACTTATGGCCGTACAGAGGGCATTACAGGGCGGAGGATAAAGATGCTGCTGTCAGGTGTCGTGCCCGATAATGAAGCCGCACAGTATGCACGGAAATTTGACTCCATGAATTTCGCCGTTCGTAAACTGCGCAGTGAGGAAGAAGACCGCGAAGCCATCGCAGCCCAGCAGAATCCGCTCGGGGTAGAGGGAGAGGTCAATGTCAACTACATGCTGAAATGGTGGCTCAGTTCTCACCCTGGCTACATCATGGTCGCCAGTGACTGTTTCAGTCAGTACAGTGCCAGTTGTATCCGACTCGCTGCATGGGACTTCATGCGGGAACCTCAGGAAATCGACCATCTTCTGGTTGGCCCGGCAGGTGTCATCCACATTGAGACGAAGGATTACATCGGCAGCATTGATGTACAGACCACAACCTACTGGCGGCGGGATAAAGGGAACAATGGCCAGTCTGTTCCCTTCAACAGCCCGGCGTTCCAGGTCAACCGGCATGATGCGGTGATAAAGCACATCGTGGGCCCTGATGTTCCTGTCCATGCAGTCATCTGCCTAGCGAACAAAAATGTGGAGCTGCTCCACGCAGAGAGAAGCGAAATCCCTATCGTATGTCTCCGCGATATGGAGACTTACCTCAACAACCTGGATAGCGGCGAAGCCAACCGGCTCGACGATGCGACGGTGAAGAAGGTCTATCAGCAGATTGAAGACGCCAAGGTGCGGAACTCCAAGAAGCGAGCGGAATATGAAAAAGCTCGCGCAGACAAGCGATGATTTTACAAACCCAGTGTACAGGATTCCATGTACACTGGGTTCTTTTATTGAAATTCGCGCTTAATATTGATTATTTCAGCGTTATATGGTATAATATTATTATAGATTTTTAATGGATTTGTACTGCTTTCCGGTGGAGGGAGAATGTATGGGGAGCGACCAGAATAGCAAGCAAGAAAGTATTCAAGCAATGCAAAACCTGTCCGCAGAATAATCCCGATAGCTATACCTGCAAGGCAGGTTTTCAAACATACTACTACCGGCGGAGCAAAGCGCTTCCATGCGGAAAAAGCGTGCAAAGGAGTGAAACAAATCATGGATGTCAGACCAATCAATGCTAATTCACTTCACAAAGTCATCAGCGAATGGCCGGAGCCTGTCATGTACAAAGACTGGGTGCAGTCCGCCATCGCTTACGAACCTACAATTCCAGTCACAGTGCCTACTTCACCATGTGCGTCCTGCGGATATCATGGCGAGCATCTGGATGCGCCTCCATGTACCAACTGCCCTGCACATCCAAAGCAGGCTTCGACCAATCAGCCACAGCCGCTGCTGCTGTCCAGGCTCCAGCGGATGGACGGTAAGCCGATTTGGTATGTGGACCTTAAAACCGGCCACTGCGAGTGGTGTATCCTGCGGGTCATCCACCCGGATTGCTTTGGCCAGGCTGGCGGGTCTAACAAGTGCAGTGTGAGTTATCAGACCTATGGGGTCACATGGCTTGCCTACCAGTATGAGGTCTATCCTGAGAAAGGTGGTGCATCGGGCAATGCATGAACTCCTCTGTCCGAAGTGCCGGGGGAGAATCGTGCTCCCGGCCTTTTCAACGGGCGTCTGCAAGCGATGCGGCGCGTCTCTGGTTTGTGCCAATACGCCGCCGGATGTCCTCTGTCCAGAATGTGCAAAGAGAGAGAACCGCTGCATTCATTGCGGCGCGAAATTGACGGAGGGTGGAAATGGCGACTTGTCCGATTGATGCTTATGCGCTCAGGAAGAAACTGATAGATAAATATGGGCTCCGTCTGGACCTTGATGGCCAGGAAGTCCTGAAAGGCGTTATTGCTGAGATTCGCAAGATGCCTGCGCTCAAAGGCTATCACAATTCAAAACTCAGCATAAGCGACCTTCGGCACCTGCCTGATGGCAAATGGGTGTGGATTGAGCGCATTGACCACCAGGGGAAGTGGCCATCCGCATACTATCAGAAAGAGCCGGACTTCACGAGAGGGCGGGCGTTCTGCTGCGGCTACCCAAATCATTCCTTCTCCTTCGATTACAGGGATTACGGCCACACCTGGACAGCATACCAGTTCGAACCGCAGAAGGGGGACGCTTAATGGAAAAGCCAATCATCATTCAGGAAGATATGATTCCGGCCATCCCTGCAAAAATCAAAACCACGACTCGGCAAGTTGTGAAGGCGGCGGATTGGAACAATGCCCCCACAGACACATCTCCATTCCGCATCGATAACCTGCACTGGGTCTGGAAGTCTAAAGACAAGACAAAATCCATTGGTGTGGACCAGCCAGTACAGCCTGGGGATATCCTCTGGGTCAAGGAAGCCTGGCGGCCGGTAGAGGCATCTTCCGTCGGATGGTGCAAAATCGAGTACAAGGACGGGGCTATTCTGTCCTATGATGAAGTCATCGGTCTGCCCAGCAAGGAAGGAGCTTGGCGTTCGCCGCTCATGATGCCCCGAAAAATCGCACGGTATCTGCTCAAAGTGACTGAGGTGACGCCGGAGCGGCTGCAGAAAATCAATGCAGTCGGCGCTTACGATGAAGGGACAGTCAGAGAGCCTCACTTCGTCAGCTATGGCGGAGAACGATGCCTGGCCCTACATAGTCGCTACCGGGACGACTTTGCCGCAGCCTGGAACCGAAATGTACCCGATATGCTGATGGATACCTGTGGCTGGGATGCGGACCCATGGGTGTGGGTCATTCGCTTTGAACTGCGTGATGGCCTATGAAGACAGACCTGACGCTCAAGCTGGAGCGGGAGATATGGCTGACCACAGTCAAGCAAGGCGTGTTCGGGTGCTACGAGGTCACTATCGGACAGTACGGCCGCGAGCGGGTGGACTTCATGACCATGGACACCAAGGGTATCTTCCGGTGCTACGAAATCAAAATCAGCAAGAGCGACTTCCACAGTTCCGCCGCACAGACCTTCTGCGGCCACTACAACTACTTCGTCATGCCCCAGGTTCTCTATGAACAGGTCAAGACAGAGATTCCGAGAGATATCGGCGTGTTCTGCGAAGCCAGGTTCCGGGATGGCACTGCATATGAGCAGGCCCCATGCGTCTGTGTGAAGCGGGCGCAGCGCCGGGAACTGACCGTATCTGTTGATGTGCTCAAGGACAGCCTCATCCGTTCCCTATCCCGGGATGTAGGCAAGCAGGTACACAGCGGCAGTCCGACGCTCGTGGAGCTGTACAATCGGGTACTGGCGGAGGAGCGGCATTTGTCCGAGTATTATCGAAAGCAGTGCGATATACTGCGTGGCCAGTACGAGCATCTGTACAAGGTCGTCGCTGAGACCTATGGGGAACAGTGGGAGACTGGCCCAGGGAAAGATTTTACAGACAGCATTTGACGCATTACAAACAAGTGTTCGGTTTCGGCTTAGAAGGTAGGTAGTAGTGATGCAGGATGAGCGTTGTGTCATTCTCTGTGAAGGAACTGCAACGGTACTGGTTCTCATAAGAGGCCCTGCAGATAGGAGGGATAGTGAGTGAAATGTGAAAAGTGTTCGAAGGATATCTTTCCGGCCTATGCGGTCATTTTGGATGTATCGGTGAGCAGCAGGCAGTACCTGTCTGGTAATCCTGGGGCATCCCGCCGTAGCTCTGTCACCTTGTGCCCGCAGTGCGTTGCAGCGATAACGAGTAACCTGGAGTCTCTGTCGGATTCTATCCAGGCACTGATTTTGGACAGGGATTTGCCAGAAATGGCCGCGATGAAGGAGCGCATCGAACAGCTCCGTCAGGAGCGGGACGACGCCCGAGCGCAGCTTGACATGTACGGTGGTGACGAGGGTATCACAGCTATGCTGGAAGAGCTGGAAGCGTTGCGGAAGGCACATCCATCCACGCCAGACAAATAGGGGAGGGGCATATGGAGAAGAAAAAGCGCTCAAAGTTCATCATACTCGTCCCGGTCATGCTCATTATTGCAGTCATTGCCGGGTGGTACTACCTGCGGACCTGGCCGCTGCGCTTCCAGGGGCAACTGGATAATTTCTTTGAAAAAGACAACTGGGAGGTCATCTCTGAGGATACCAAAGAAAGCATGATGTATGATAAGAACATCACCATTCGGGACGCCGCATGGTCATCTGAAGAGATTCCAGGCAAATTCCATGAGTGGGATATCGCTTTCACGAACCGGAACGGCGATGCGGAAGTCTGGACCATCTCCGACCATACCATGAAGATAAACCACGATAAGTACTGGCTTTTGAGCCCCGACCGCTATTCTGCAAAGCAGGCCCTTGGCCAGGAACTGATGGACATATCCTTTTCCATGGCAGGGGAGCAGGTCCATAAAGAAATCCTCCAGGCTCTATTACCAAAGGCCGAGGCAGACTGCGTTGTAGTGGACATTTCATACCGGGGCGGCAGGCCGGACCCGGAACTGTATGACGAGCTTCTGGATGCACCATGGTTCACCGCGAACGATGTGACTGCAGAGGATTTCCTACAAAGCGACCTCAACGACTTCTACCTCGATATCTACGCCTACGACTATCGGGTAGATGACCTGACCTCTGATGAACGCAGGCACCTTCTTGGGAGCCTGACAGATATCGAAAACCTGCTGAAAGAGACCTACGGAGACTATGTGGACTATGAAATCTACCTGGGCGACGGGTGCCGGGCAGAATATAGAGGCCCCGAGGGCTGATTTCCGCAGACAATAAACTGATATGCGAGGAGAGGCCGCCAACAGGCGGCTTTCTCCCCGCTCTTTTCTGCTCTATATTGGCTACATAAAGTGGCCATCGAAATCAAATTTCCTCAATCCAGCCAAATGTGTTATAATGCACAGCACACGGGGGTGGTCTCATATGCTCATCTATCTCTCCATGATTGAGAGTGAAGCCGATAAATCACTGTTTGAGCAACTCTACATCCGGTACAAAGGGCTGATGTACCACATCGCGTACCGGATTTTACAAAACCGGGAGGATGCCGAAGATGCCGTTCACCAGGCTTTTGTGTCCATTGCGAAAAATATTAAAAAAATTACAGAGGTCGACTGTCCGAAAACCTATGGTTACATCGTTACTATTATTGAGAGGAAATCTATTGACAGTCTAAGAGCGAATAAGCACATTGTCAGCACGGACTTTGAAGAGTCAGAGCCTGGCATAGAAATCCCACCGCCGGGAGAGGGAGGTCTTGCAGATGCCATAGCAAAATTGAATCCCCGCTACCGGGAAGTCATCCTGCTTCACTATGCCTACGGGTACAAGACCAGCGAGTTGGCCGATATGCTGGATATGAAGCAGGACTCCGTTCGCAGATTACTTTGGCGTGCAAAGGAGGCTCTTAGAAAGAACCTAGAGGAAGGAGGTATTCCAGTATGAGAGACCAACTGACAGATGAGATGTTGACCCAGGCGGCAAAGCAAGTCGCGGAATCCATGAAAGCGTCCCTGCCGGTCCCCAAAGAATGCCACCATGAATTTCCTCCCGAATTCGAGCGTGATATGAAACGACTCGCCGCTCAGACAGAGCGAAGGCGTCATATGCGCAGATACCTGCAGAGGCTTGTTGCGGCCTGCCTGGCTGTTGTCATCAGCCTGAGCACCTGGCTGGCCGTTGATGCGGAGGCTCGGGCGGCCTTTGTCCAGTGGGTCAAGACCGTCTATGAGCAGTCTGTGGTCTACGAGTTCTTCCATTATGGAGAGACACAGACTGAAGCTGGTTACAGGCTTGGTTGGGTGCCGGAGGGTTACATGCTGGAGAATGAGGTGGGTGGAGATGTCATTACCACTCTCATTTATCTCAACGGAGAAAATGCTATCTACTTTACTTACGAACAGGCAGAGGATGGCGCTCAGACCAAGCTATTCACTGATGATGCAGGTACGGAGCCTGTAATAGTCAATGGAGCAGAAGGAGAATTCTATCTGTCCCAAGACAACGCTGAATCTAATAGCATGGTGTGGTTTGATGGAAAAAACAATATTTTGTTTTCTATCTCTGGTTTCATAGACAAAGATACAATGATAGAAATGGCAGAGTCTGTTAAAAATATGAGCCTGTCAAACTAAACAAAACCAGCTTCAGTTTTTGTGCTCAATGACGAAATGCGAAAACTGAAATTGAGGACTGTCCGATATCGCCTCCTTGTGTCGTTTCTCCTAGTAGAACGTCACAAGGAGGTGAATTTTTTGAAGAAGCGACTTCTGCCTTTGGGACTTGCAGTAGTGCTTACTATCGGAATGACTATCTGTGCCTCGGCCGCTGAACCTCAGATTGAGCCTCGGCTCCTTCAGGTCCACTCCGCTTTGACCTTTTCGGGGACAACTGCTAATTGTGAAGCAATGATTACCAGTGCCTCTGATAGTATTAAAGCCACTATGACACTGAAACAGGGAAGCAGAGTTGTCGACTCTTGGTCTGGTTCCGGCACTGGCATAGTCTTTCTGGAGGGCGATTGTAAAGTCACAAAGGGTGTGACCTACACGCTCACAGTTGAAGGTACTCGGAATGGAGTTGCTTTTGAACCAGCAACAGTAACCAGAACTTGCTAATTCCAGGTTCAGCGCAGATTCTATCTGGCAAAAGGACATGTTTCATTTTGAAAATGAGATATGGTAAGGTACAAGCGTTTTGCTGTATCAACGAAGTGTGTCTATATGATTAACGAAGAATTGCAATCCTTTCCCCCAGAAAAGACCTGCAAGTCCAACAAACAACAGATACAGAAGAAAGGATGCATAATATGGCAATCTATGAAATTATCAATGTTGGAGCTAATAAGGCTCTTAACATCTACGGTTCTGATGTCAAGGGGAACACTTTGTACGACGGCCGCAGCATTATTCTTTGGACCAGTTCCGGGTCTGGTGAACAATGCTGGATTGTTCCCAGCCTTAGGTCTGCGCCTTACATCAGGAGCTACTTGAACCGCGACTTTGGTATCCATGCCAATAAGAACGGCACCTCGAAGTATGCGTGTGACATCCATACGATTACAGGTTCCGCAGATACAAAGATTGCTCTTACAGAAGTTAGTAATGGGTATAAAATTAAACTGGAAGGCGAAAATATGTACCTGACTGCTAACGGTACAGGCAATGGCGCATCGGTGTCTTGGGCCCCTTCGAGTACGAGCAATATGCAAGTCTGGAAATTCAACAGGAAGGATGTCATCAGCAATGGTAGGTCCACAACCCTTTATGGGGATGTGGGAACTATGAACGATGCAGGGTTGAGCGGCAGTCGTATGGAGAAAAACGCACAGTATATCTATGATTTTCTCCGCGATGAAGGCTTTACCAAGGAGGCAGCATGTGCTGTGCTTGGTAACTTTGAGTCAGAGAGCACTTTTAATCCGGCGATTTGGGAGAATTTAAACGTCATCTCTGGTAATCACTCTGGCTACGGAATCGCTCAGTGGACTCCCGCAACTTATTTCCTTCAGTGGGCAGTGGACGTCGGCCTTATTACTACCGCAACGGCGTCACAAATCAACAGAATAGCTGAAAGCTCTATCCAAGATTTGATGGATTCAGAACTTTCCTTCCTGATGTGGACACTCAATTTGAGTGGTGATAACTTTACAGGCTCTACCTCGTTTAACTCCTTTAAGACCTCTACCAGTAACGTGAAGACACTTGCAAAAACTTTTGCAGAAAACTACGAGCGTCCTGCGAGTAGTGAGTATACGGAGCGACAAAACAACGCTCAGAAGTGGTACAACTTTTTTTAACAAAGCGCTCTCTTGAATCAATAGTTCAATACGCGGGGACTGTTCGCAGCCCCCGCGTACTAATAAATTTTGTTATTGAGGTGGATAAAAATGGTGAATAAGACTTCGGGATGGAAAATGTCTATTGCATGTACAGCTTTTCTGATGATGTGTTCGCTTGTGCTCTCAGCGTGCAGTGTGGGCAGCATACCAAAGCAAGAAGAGAACTGCGATACAAGCACAACGCCAGATGTATGCGAGACAGCGGCAGGAGGCCAGGAAACCACACCTCAAGTCAATAATGAAATAATAGATATGGCAATGGCTGCGTATCGTGACGTGCTCCTCGGAAAAAGTAATTACTTCGATGCTCCGACAGCAGAAAATCTAAACATCAACCAGTTATACGATATTGACAGTATTTTCCCAGCGACTCCAACGCAATTCGTTCTGCAAGATTTGGATAATGATGGACTTCCAGAGGTCATTGTACAAATGGACATGAATAACATAGAAAATTTTGGAAGTCTAATATTGCATTATGAAGATGGCCAAGTTGTCGGATACTATCTTTGGAGCCGAGCGTTTGGAGATTTAAAAACAGACAATACTTTTTATACATCAAGTGGTGCATTTGACCATGGCTATTCCCGCATTGACTTCTCCGCTTTCGATGATACTGCAGATGCACCCAACAATACGATTATACATCCAGTATGTTATTGCTCGTCTAGCGCAGGCTATGATGAAAACGGTGAGCTTATCGAAAAATATTATAACGATGGTATAGAAATTACTGCAGAAGAATTTGAGCAAGAGCAAGAAAGACAATTTGCGAAGGAGGATGTGCAATGGATAGAGTTCACATCAGATAATATCAACAATTCTATAAAACTGTACCAGTAATCTTACCATTAAGGGGCCTCGGGTTTTTAACCTGGAGGCTTTTTTGATTATTGAATAATTTAGTTATATATGGTATAATATTGCGATGAGGTATAAATGAATCAATTTTCATTTTCGAAAACGCTCAAAAGTAAGGAGAAAATCGATGAACTCTCAGAATCTTGACTCATCATGGTTTTTGATGCAAGGTAAAGCCTTGGCCGAACAAAATCTTCTGATAACCGATGCAAGCGAACGTATCCTGACCGCTACAATGCTAGGCTGTGCCAGTAGAGTAATCCTGAAATCAATCCCTATGGTTCTTGTCTGCACCAAAGATAGCAACACCCCTGCAGTCAAGTATGCAGAGTACAGCGGCTACGATATCCGCTATGCTGACCCGGACTCTGGCGCGAGCGAATTGCTGGAGCCTGGGGATGGAAAAGTCCCCGTGGCCACTATCCTTGAGGCAGGGGAGGATGGCATGACCCATACACGGGCTGGCATAGTCCTCGGGCGAATCCTGGAGTATGTCTGCGGCGCGAACAACCACCCGAACCTGGCCATCTTCATTGACGACCTGCCTGCTCTGGGCCAGGTGCCGCACATTGAGAATGCGCTGGCCATGTCCAGCAAAATCAATGTCCGGTTTTGTATGACCGCAGAGCACATGAGTGAGGTCGCTGCCGCCTACCCGGCCACACACATCAAAATTATCGAGAACTGCAAGGTGTTTTTCTAAAATACCAGAGCCTGCTCAAGGGGGGGATAATATGCGAGGCATCAGAGCCGGAGGAAACACTGGCTCAAAAATGTATTTCTACTGCGGATGCATCTTCAGCGTTATCGGCGTGATTTTCGTTATCACCTTTTTGCTAGTCATGTCCCATTGGGAAACAGTGGCCGCAAATGGTCAGGGTGAAATGTGGCTCATTCCGGTGGCATTTGGCCTGATGAGTGTGATAATGCTGGTCATTGGGTTCCTGCTCCTGCGTCTGTACAGCAACGAACAGAAAAAGATTCGCCGCTTGCTGGGGCTCGGAGAGTACGTCATTGCAGACATCACCGGATTCCCGATAAACTACCATAACAGGGTAAACGGAATCCCGACTTACTTCGTCGAGTGTACCTATCAGGACCCGACTACCGAAACTGTTCATGTATTCAGAAGCCGGGACATCGGCATTGCGTTTCTTCCAGAGAAAATCACGGCCAAAACGGTAAGAGTGTATGTAGACAGAAGCAGCGGATACCAAGACTACTATGTGGACGTGGACAGCATCCTGCCACACGTAGTTCGTCATTAAGGAGGACCAATGAGACCGACATTTTTTAATCACAGAAAGACAGCGGCATTTCTTAGCGCACTCCTGTGCCTTTCAGTGCTGGCCGGGTGCAACGCACCCAGCAGTCAGCCTGCCCAGTTAGAGAGTCCCCAGCAGTCTGAGCAGCAGATGGAGTTCCCCTACGAGCTGACCATCGGCGGCGTGGGCTATTCCTTCGCCTTCTCCTACGATGACCTGACTTTCCTGGGTTGGGAGTCCCAGTCTGTGAAGACGGAGGACGCTGAAAAGGTCCTGGTGCCCGCCGGGGAGACCAGTGAAGTGTCTGAGGACGACGCAGTGTACTACAAGAACGGCGATGTCCGTGGCGTACGGCCTATTTTCTACAACGGTGGTTCGGAGAATCTGTTTGTGACCGAGTGCGAGGTCGTAGGCTTCGTATTCGACGACAGTTACAATTACAGCTACCCCGCCGGTGAGGTTGCCGTCAGCGGGCCGGATGGAACGGTGGAGCTGGGCATCTCTACATACGATGAGGTGCTGGTAGCCCTGGGTACGCCGGTGAGCGACGATGGCACGACCATCCTGTATACCGGGAATGGGGAGGAGACCTGCACCCAGTATCTGAAACTGGAGTTTGACGGCACCGGAGTGCTTGAGTTCCTAAGCATCCAGGAGTATACTGCGGCAGCAGAGAATTAAAGTGCGGTACAATAGGGGGCAGAATATGCAAATCGAGAACAGGGACCATTGGATTGACCAAATCATGGACAAGGTGTCCGATTATGAATTGACCGCGATGTTCGCAGACCTCACAGAATTCCGGCGGACTGCGTTGCTGAAGCCGGAAAGCCCTGTCCGGGCTCTGGACAGAATCTTTCGGAAACAGTGCGGTCAGAGCGATGCTATGCTGCGGGTAGTGGAGGATGCGGTGCTCTACGAGATGGCCCGGCGGTACAACAATATGGCCGAGGATGATAGAGACGCAACCATTGAGGGCTGGAAGAGCCTTGGTGGCAGAGATGTGCTGCTTTACAAAGATGAGACGAGCACCCGGATTTTGAAGTACTGGGTTGCCACAGCCACCACGGACGACATCACCCTGGGCCATTTTGACAGCGAAGATGCCGCTCGGGAATTCATCCGTCAGAATGGGTACGCCTATGGAAATGATGGCTCTGTCGTCATCATCACGGACGAGGATGGCGAGGAGCCCGAATAACAAGGAACGCTTTTCAGATTCAGAAAGTACCTGATGGGAGGAGGGATGAGCAGGTGCAGACACTTTGTTACTGGACTAAACGGCCGGAGCTATCACAAAAGGCCGAGAGTTTTGCAAAGGAGAAGGCCAATCACGACACACGAATTTACCGGCGGAACCGGGTATTCACGATTGCTGGGGTCGCCTTCCTGTCTATAAGCGGCGTGTCCATTGCCGGTTGCCTTCTGCGAATGCTTGCCCACATCATAGCGGGTGTACCAGATGATGACCCGCAGCTCTACATCTGGCGGCTCTTCCTCAGCCTATCTACGCTTGCGGTAGGTCTCATCCTTTTTCGGGTCCGTCCGGTACTGGAAGAGTTACCTTGGCCAGACTGGTATGCGCAGTATATGCTCGACGAAGCCCGCCTGCAAATTCTTCTCTCTGGGAAGCCTGTTCGGGTCAGTGGCATGGTCGACAGGTTCGGCCGCCGCCTCCCGGAGTGTGAAGCATACCGAGGCATTGCCGACTTCGACTCCAGAAAGCTGTTTCTTCTTTTTCAGGCCAGTCCCGGCAGGAAGTTCTGTGTTATAACCTCGCTGGACGACATGACATTCATCCCATACGGATAGGCTCAAAGCCATGTACCTTCCCGGGTACATGGCTTTTGACATGTCAGAAAAAATCGAGGATAATATGGCAGCGGGAGGCGATAACTGTCCGGCAGTGCCAGGTAGTGCTCTGACTTCTCATTGCATTGCCGCAACTCGCCGGAAGTGCCGGATAGTTCCCGGGCTGCCAGGCAGTTGCGGCAACACTCGTTGCTCCTTCTGCCTGTTTATGGGACAGTACAGTGAAAATGGCAGCCACATGAAGTCTTGAAATATTGACTAATTTATTATTATATGGTATAATATTGTTATAGAAAACGGGAGGTCTGGCCTATGGAAGCACCCAAGCTCTTAAGCACTCAATACCCCGGGCTCATGAGCACCTACCACACACCGCATATCTGCGGCCAGTGCGGCGCTCACATTGCCGACGACTGGTCATTCTGCCCGGAATGTGGGACACCGACCGGCCTTACACAGAAGGACTTTGAAGAGTCGGCTCGGTGGCTGGATGCGGTGCAGAAAGCAGGCACTTGTACTCCAATGGATACCAGACAGATGTCCAGATGTGCCCGCTGCAGAAATCACCATTATGATGTTGAGCAGAAGTTCTTTTGCAGGCTCGGCCACCAGGATGTCTTCTCTATGCAGAAAGATGAAGGCGAGTGCCCGGATTTCAAAAGTCGGTATCTGGAGTTCCCGCTGGCAGTGCAAGGAATTGAACTGCGGGGCTGTCTGCCGTCGATGCGGGAGGTTGGAAAACTGGTCCGGGTGCGTCTCTGCGACGATGACAAGATATACCTGGGTGTGTACCTCGGCGAACTTGCCCGTGCTCCTATGGCCTACACCCGCTCGGACAGTCAAAATCTGATTGTCAGCCTTTATCAAAATCCTGCGCTATATGTCCCAGCCCTGTCCCGCATCGTGTGGGGAGATGAGAGTTGGTGGAGCATTATCGAAAGTGAAGATGACCTCAGAGACATCTCAAACGATGACATCGCCAGTCAATGGTATGTGCGATTGGCAAAGGACCTGTTCTCTAAGAGCAAGACAAATAACGGGGAGGAGGAACCGTGAATGTTACTTAGCAAGGAAACCACCGTCGGCGGGCTCGTCCAGGAGCTGAACCGATGGCTAAAGGTCAAATGGCTGCACGCGGACTATAATAAGCAGTTGCCGAATGCTCGGGATGTGCTCGATTACTTCAAACGGCTATTCGAGTCGGCCGAGCGGGAATACGGCGGTGCAGTCCGCAATGCACACGCAGACTTCTACAAGGAGCAGGGAAAGGAACAGCCAGACCAGTGCTGCGACTTCGACACTCTAACATTGCTGGACACATCTGTGCGGGACAACGACCTGGTTCTTTTCACCTGGCTGGGCGGAGAGCAAATCCCTATCCTTGTGTTCCATATGGACATCCAGCACATTGCATTGGAGGACGATGCCTGTGAGGCAGTCAAGAGTGTTTCCAATGATAATGACGCTGAGACCAAGCTCGTGGACATCATGTGCTCAGTCGTCCGTAAGCAGGATGCCACCGGGGTGGACGTCATCCAGCGGTGGCAGTTGGCATCGGACTTTTACCGTGAAAAGCACCCCATCTGCCCAGTCTGTGGGAATGGGAATGTCCGTATCGTCCCGAATGACGATTGGGGCAGCAGCGGTCCTGGCCGGTATGTCTGTGACTACTGCGACTGGGAGTCCAACGGGCAGAAGTATTACTACAAGAGCGACCTGGGCGACAAGGACGCTTTCAATAAAGAGGTCAAATACCTCAAAAAGGTCCGTGACTGTAAAGACGGCGTTCAAAAAGCGGATGACACATTCAAGGCAGCAGTTGAGCTGCTGACCGCCACGCGGGATAAGGCGTTGAAGGGGAAGGTTGAAGTCTACATACCTCAGCAGACCCTGGAGAGCTGGTCCAAGCAGCTTGAGCGGCTGGCCGCAGATTGGAAGGGACAAAAAAATGGACGCTGACGGCGGATATCCTGTGGCTGAGGAAGTTCAGTTGGCCACTTATGGCGATAAGGGGGCGGCAGGACGGCTGGCCCAGGCCGGTATCCTCCTGCCGTGCCCCTTCTGCAAATCGCACTTGGAGCATAAGCGGTTCCTCGGCCACTGGTACTGGCTACACCCGGTTACGGCGTGTCCGCTTATCTGGTGTGCCGAGGACTCCCAGTATGGTTTTCTGGACGCTGAAAAGAACAACACCATGTGGAACACACGAAACCTATCTGATTTTGAAAGCGAGGAAGGAAAATGCTGAAATATTACGACCCGAACTTTAGAGGCGTTCATGTTGTGCGGGCCACATTCATGGCCTGGGACTATGTGGGGCATGTGGCATGGCCCATCGGCGGAAACTGCCGTGGCGCTGCGATGCTGGATACGGACTTTCTGGAGTGCGACACCCAGGAGGATATCGACCGCTATGTGGAGAACGATTGCCAGTTCTCCTTTGACGAGGAGAGCGAGACCTACTCCGCTGTCCTTCATCGGGAAGACGGAGACACTTTGGAGTACTCCGGCGACGAGGATGAGTTCAAGAGCATTCTGATTTCCATGGAAATCTGTGAGTGCCGGGAGCAGAAGACTCCTTGTTAGCAGGGGGGAGAAGCATTTTGAAAGCAGCTATTCTCGCGCTGGCGGTTGTACTGGCTCTGTCTGGGGTCCAGTCAACCCCGGCGGCGGCCGTGGAAGCCCTGGCCATCAAGTCCGGGCCTACCTATGTTGTGGAGCACGGGACTGAGTACATCCTCCACGCCGGTGGCATCACTCCGGCTGGTACTGTGGGCAGTAACAGCCTGGAGGCCCTGGACTACTCCTATCAACGGGGCTACCGGGCCATGGAGATGGACTTCTTTTGGACGACTGACGGCCAACTGGTCTGCGTCCATGATTGGGAAGCATATTACGCCCACAGCCTGGGCAAAGAGGCCCTGGCGCTCCAGGAGTTTGAGTCTGTGAACGGCTCCTATGGGTTTACCTCCATGACTATCGACACCCTGGCCCAGTGGATGACCCAGCACGACGATGTTATCATCGTCACCGACATCAAAGAGAACTGTGTGGAGGGCGCGAAGCTGATTGCGGAGCGGTATCCCCAGTTGCGGGACCGATTCTACATCCAAATCTACAACACCCAGGACTATGAGGCGGTATCCGCGCTGGGCTTTCAGAACATTATCCTGACGGTCTACCAGATGACCTGGGCGGAAAAAGCGGACACCAATGCTCTGGTGGCCTTCGCCAACAGCCACACGCTGGCAGGCATTACATTCCCAATCGACTTGGTAGACCTCATCCCTGGGTATCTTGAGACCCTGGTGGCCTCCGGTACTCCAGTCTTTGTCCACACCGTCAATGACGCTGAAACACAGCGGATGCTCTTTGACGCCGGTGTGGCCGGGGTCTACACGGATGGGACCGTTCAGTGAGCAGGGGAGGAGCAATCCATGGGTGAGACGCTGATTTGTCCATATTGCGGGCAGGAGCAGTATGGCCACGAGCCAGACGAAATCACTGCCTTTATGTGCTCAACTCAGTGCGAGCACTGCGGCAAAATGTTTTGGTACTCCGTTACAGTTACCAGAGAGTATCACTCCACGAAGGATGAGGCCAACTAGACCTCATCCTCAAAAAAGACGAGACTATATGCCGTCAGCCAGGAGGGGGAAGACGATGGAGAAAAATTTCAACACAAATGGGTCCGCAAGGTTCAAAAATATCGAGGCCCTGACGGCATGGCTCGAAAATCTCGACGCAGAGGCCGCTGGGAAGACCTGTGACCGCCTTCTGGCTATCCGCAAGGGTGAGATACCACGCGGCCGCTCTGACGCCATACAGGACGCTATAAGCGCATCCTTCCAGGTGACAGGCTATGTGCTCTCGAAACCAGACTGGGCAACCAACGTAGGCCCCAGCAAAGAAGAGAAGTGGGCCATGCAGCGCACATCCCTGATTGAGCGTCTGCAGAAGTTCTATAACTATTGCACAGAGTTCGGCCAGACCCCTAATGTTGGCTTTTGGGCGGATGGGGAGTATGCCTTTCTGTATCTCGGGAACCCCAGCTCCGGCATCATTGTGCCTGAGCCGGAAAAGTATCTGGAATACATCCCGCCGAAGGACTATTCCGCTATGACTCCACTTCAGGTACGAAAGCAACTCGGTGTCGGCATATCTCAGGAAGACGGCGATATGCAGTCTCTGGTCTCCGCAGAAGTCGAGGCCAGCCTAACAGGTGCGGACCTCAAGAAAAGCCTGGAAGACCAGAACCAGGCGATTGCTGACATCGAGCAGGAAATGAAAGACACTCGGGAGGCCAAGACCGGAGAACTGGCTGAACTCCGCATGGAACTAGAGCGTGTCCAGGCTGAGCTGGATGCTAAAAAGTCCGCTCTCATGGCGGAATTGGAGCAGAAGAAGCGGTATATGGAGCAGATGAAGGAACAGATGGAGAACCAAATCTACATGCTGGATTCCCAAATCTATGCCATCCGCTGCTTCGCAGGAGAGGTCGTCCAGTTTGCCCACATCCGGTCTGGCCGGAACGCCTCTATCACCGAACCCATCGTCATTCATCAGAAGCTACGGTTCCTGGATGAAGACCTGGGCCGCCTGGCGTCCCTCTACGAAATCCAGTGGGAAAGGCTGGACCTGTTTGAGCAGTTCCTCCGGCACTCGCCGCTGGCCCTGGACACCTTCGCTCCCAATGAGCGTTGCGTTGTCCTGGTTCGTCTTAGCCGTACCGGCACGCAGCAGGGAAGGGACAACATCCGTCCCTACACGAATCTCTTCAAGAACTATGAGTATTACCACGGGAAGACCGTGGGCATCATCATCCGAAATGGGGAGAACTTGTATCTGGGTTGGACGGAAGAGGACAGAGTTCATATCGAGGATGACCTGCTCATCTCCAAGGTGGTCACGGAAGTGACGCCGGGGAAGGACCCGGAGTTTATGTTCGAATCCGAGCGTGAGCGGTATGAGCAACAGCAGAAAGCTGAGCGCCGCCGCTTTGTGGATGGGCTGGTCTCCCGCTCCTTCGTTTACAACATCCTGCAGGGCGTTGTAGAACACACCGATATGCTCCCGCTCCCGGAGGGTGTGGCGTTGAATAAGCCTTCGGAGTATGTCATCTACTCTGTGGCGGACAAGTGGTTGGCGGACAACCGCTTTGGCTCCTTCAACGAAATCGTGGAAAAGTCCAATAATCGGGTCACAGAAGGTGATATGCTGTTGACAGTCCAGCACCTTATCCCGGAGCGCAGTTCCTGGGGTGGAAACTACAGCCCCCGCTGGGACAATGTGCGCGGCAGAGGAGACCGGAATCGGACCCATGATTGCCATGTGGATGACTGCAAAATCTATCCCGCTAATCTGGTCGAATACGATGAACCTGTCAGCAAGACACGTTTCAAGCGCCTGGTCCCGCCTGGGTATTTCGAACTCCAGAAGAATCCGGGCGCGAAGCCCGCTTGGCGGGAGTTCGTCGAGTACACTGACTGGTATGAGCCGCTCCACAACGAGGATGGCTCCGAGGTCCCACCGGATGAGCAGGACCAAATCATCGAGGTGTTCGATTACCGCAGACAGCATGTCTATATCTCTGTGCCAAAAATGTTCAGCTACGCTGATGCTCGTTCAAACTTTGAACTACAGCCGGAAGAGTATATCAATCTGACCTACCTCAACAGCGTCTGGCTGGAGTGGGCTGTAACCACCAAGAACCTGGGTGGCTGGACGGTGGGCGGCAAGGAAGTGACCTATGCCTATGCCATCAAGTACATCAAGACGGCTCTGGATTTCATTCGGAAACGTGAGAAGGAAGAGAAGGCGCACCTGGACGCCGTTGACAGTACTATCACCCAGGACCCGGACTGGCCGCTGCGGCTGAGTGAGTGGAAACTGGAGAAGGGTGTGCGGCAAATTACACCGTATCAGGCAAAGCGGTTTGCCAAGTATTACAGAAGGAAGGATGAAAAGTAATGGAACGGGATGACCTCATCCTTCGGAGGGTCGCGGCCGCATACTTCGCGGGGGATGAGGTCATCCCCTGCGGAGAGGCCCGGGCTGCGATAGAGATGTGTCCGGCGGCAGACCTCCCGGCGGACTGGCTGAGCAAGGCGGCAATCCAGTCTGCTGTAAGAGAAGCCTATGCTGGCTGTATGGATTCTACCGTCTATGCACCAAAGGATTTCCTTCGCCTGCTGGACAAGGTTCCGCCAGTCCGGCAACATGGGCAAAATTGCGGTCACTGGATACGCCGGGATGTGGCAGGGGAGGACCCGTGGGAGTGCAGTGAGTGCGGCAATTCTGTCCCAGTCTATGGCTACCATTTCTGTCCACACTGTGGGCTCCCGATGCGTTTGTGAGAGAGGAGAGGTTTATGCGTTTTGAATGGACCCCTGCGTCTGATACAGGAGAGATTTGTTTCCTAGCGCAGACCCAGGGATTTTTGCCCGAAGTAATATCGCCGTCATTGCGCGCTAAGGCGGAAAACATCGCCGCCGAGATTGTCAATGTGCTGGATGATGGGGAGGCTGTGTACATGCCGATTCTTGGCCGCTCCATTACCAAGCGGATTTACGATGGCACGGATGTCGTCACATTGGAAGAGAAGCCTGTGTTATGCATCTGCTTGACCAACCGGCGGGTCATTTACTGTTTCCCCACCGATGGGAATAAGCCGCTGATTGATGCTGGTCAGAAGTACTATATCCATGCCTGGCCTATCAGTCAGATTTCAGAGGTGGATTTTCGGCCGCAGGAGGATGGACACCACATTTTCGTCAATCTCTTTGGGTGTACAATGGAGCTGACGTTGCTCAATGCTGCTGAATGCCGCTTTAGGACCGTCTACCGCTGGTATTTGGGCCGTCTGAAAACAGACGGGCAGATGAATGCATCCGAACGGCCGTCCCTGCCTGGGCTCAATCAGCCCCGCATCGAGCAGGTCGCGCCCCTTTACCTTCGCAAGCGTCCGGTCTATCATATGGATATCCTTGGCAATTCTCCTTTTGCCCTGGATTACATCGTCCAGCAGGTCAACTGCAAGGGCGTTATGGGAGCTGGCTTGGCAAGACAAATCCGGGCAAAATGGCCCGGTATCTATGCCCCGTATGCTGAAATCTGCCGGAACAAGGGAGCGCAGGCCCTGGGTACGATGTTCCCTTATGCTACGCCAGATAACGGCCCAGTCATTTGCAACTGCTTCGCCCAAGACGGCTATGGCCGTGATAAGCAGTATACCTCCTACGAGCACCTGCGAGAGAGCCTGCTCCAAGCGAAGGAGTACGCAAGCATTCCAGAATATTTCCTTGGTGCAAGAGTGCCGAAGTCCATGGGCATCCCGTATGGCCTTGGGTGCGGCCTGGCCGGGGGAGATTGGAATGTGGTCTATAATATCATCAACGATGTGTTCTATGACTGTGATGACAACTACCTGCACGTCTATATCTGCAAATTGCCCGAGCGGCGGAAGGAGGAACTGAAATGAGTACTGTCCCGAGAAGCCCGTATCCCGATGGGGACCGCAGCATCCTGGCCTGTCCATCCTGTGGAAGCGGGGAATACCTCTGGAACGAGGACGGAAACCGCAACCATTTCTGTGGCCAGTGCGGCCAGGCCATTGATTGGGGAGATGAAGTACCCAGGAAAAACCTGCGAGTCGCCTGTTATTGCCGTGTGGCCACCAGGGAGCAGGCGGAGGAAACTGACCTGGAGACCCAGCGCGAGCTGCTTGCAAGGGAAATCAAGAACGGGAAGTTCGGTCCCAACTGCTATATCCTCAACCCGCAGGAAGACCCCGCCGCCGTCAAGGCGCTCCGGGCCTATGCCGCTGCAACTGACAATGGGGAACTGGGCATGAGCCTGCTGGCTACCATCAAGCCGTTGGAGCGGCCGGAGGAATGCCCTTTCGACCAAAGCACCAAAGCACTTCAGCACCTATTTGATACTGCGTGGAACCTGAACACTTCCGAGGAAACCAGAAGCCAATTCACGCAGATGGTCACGGACCAGCTCTCCGGCATCATGCAGGATTTCAATTTCCTGGTGGAGAACTGGAAGCTGATGACTGGATTTGCGGATTTCCCGCAGGACGAGGAGGACAACGAGACATGAAAACCTACAAGTTGGTTTTGGGCGGCCTGGATATGCTGGCGGCGGCAGTATCCCTGACTTTGGCCATCAAAAAGAAAAGCGGCCTGCAGTACGGCTTTGCGGCCGGATTTGCTCTGATGGGTGTGCTCAATCTGCTGGACGCCGCCCAAGGCGACAAAGACCCATACCTCTACGGTGGCCGGGTATGACCTGCGTTATCTGCCTGGAGGATAGGGGAGGGGTGATGTTTAATCACCGCCGGGTCAGTCGGGATGCGGTCGTCACAGACCGCATCCTGAAACTCGCCACCGAGCACGGTCCGCTGAATATCACTCCATATACGCTCCGCTTACTGCCACAGGAGAATATTCCTTCATGCGTGGTTCATATCTGCGACCACCCGGCTGCCGAGGGAAAAGGCACCTGCTGGCTGGAGGACACCGTTGGGGAACTGCGGCCTGACGCCGCAGACAGGCTCATCCTCTTCCGCTGGAACCGGACATATCCGGCAGACATGCTCTTTGACCAGAAGGCGTTCTTCTCCGGGGGCAACTGGGAGCTGGAGAGTCAGGAGGAGTTTCCCGGGAAATCTCACGAAAAAATCACAATGGAGGTATACCACCGTGCTTAAACAGAAGATTTTAGCCATTGGAACCGCTCTGCTTCTCACATTCTCCCTCGCTGGGTGCGGCGGGGAGTCTACTTTGGGTGATATCTATGACGGGCTCAGCGATATTCCGGTCGAGGATATCATGGATGGGGCCTCCAGCCTGCTGGATGGAGCGATTCAGGACGCCACAGACGCCTGGAACGAAGGAACAACCCAGAGTGTCGGGCAGGGCACCAGCGTGGTATCCCTGGACGACATCCCGGAGTTCAGCGACAGCCCTTATGTCGCAATCAATGACAATGTTCCCTACTTTACGGAGGAAGAACTGACAACGGATGCGTTTGAGACTTACTCCGAACTGGATGACCTGGGCCGCTGCGGCGTCGCATACGCCAATGTGTGTCAGGAACTGATGCCCACCGAGGACCGGGGCGAAATTGGCCAGGTGAAGCCGACCGGCTGGCACACCGTCAAATACGATTTCGTCAGCGGCAAGTACCTGTACAACCGTTGCCATCTGCTGGGGTATCAGCTCACAGGGGAGAATGCCAACGAGCAGAACCTCATTACCGGCACCAGATACCTCAATGTAGAGGGAATGCTCCCGTTCGAGAATATGGTTGCCGACTATGTACAGGAAACAGATAACCATGTGCTCTACCGTGTGACCCCCATCTTTGAGGGAGATGAGCTGGTGGCCCGGGGCGTCCTCATGGAGGCTCTATCTGTCGAGGACGACGGCGAGGGCATCTGCTTCAATGTCTACTGCTACAACAACCAGCCCGGCGTCATCATCGACTATGCGACAGGGGAGAGCCGGGCTGCTTGACAGCGAGGTTTTTGTTATGATATATACTGTTCTAACCAACAAGGCCCTTCGGATAGCCTACGAGGCCCATCATGGACAGGTCGACAAAGCGGGACTCCCGTACATCTTCCATCCGTTCCATCTGGCGGAGCAGATGACGGATGAAATCTCAACCTGTGTGGCCCTGCTGCACGATGTGGCGGAGGATACCGATGTGTCGCTGGACGACCTGGCCAGGGAGTTTCCCCCAGAGGTCATGGAACCGCTGCGGAAACTTACCCACCAGCCTGGGGTGCCCTATGCTGACTACATCGTCGGCCTGCGGGATGACCCTGTTGCCAAGAAGGTCAAAATGGCAGATATCCGGCACAACTCGGATATGAGCCGGTTTGCTGGGGGTAAGCCTATCCCATCGAAAGACAGGTCTAGGCTTGCTGAGAAATACAAGATGGCTTTGGCTCTTCTCTCAGAAGGGTGCTGAAACTTTGATTGGAGGTTTTTCTTCTATGAAGCACAAGCGCACATTTACTGCCCTTGTGGGCATTGCTATCGGCGGCGCGGTCGCCGCCATCATTCATCAGCTCCGTAAGCCGGTCACATACAATCTCCGTGACAGCAGCGGGAAGGTGGCGGCCACCGGCACGACGAAGGATGGAAAGGTCACGGTTGACGGGACGCTTCCCTATGGGACATACACCATTCGGGAGGAAGACCCGGCCGCCGCTGAGTGAAGGTGGTACTCTATGATTCTGGCTTTTACGGGAGCCGGTATCTCCCAAGCATCCGGTGTCCCCACATTTGCTGAACAGCCGGGTATCCGGGACTGCCTCACCCGCAGTTATGCTATTCAGCACCCTGCGGAGTATGGGAGGGTCATCACGGATATGAAGAAAGCGTGTGATGCGGCGGTGCCTAGCGATGCCCATATCGCTCTTGCAGAGTATGATGTACCCGTCATCACTATGAATGTCGACGGGCTACATCAGAAGGCCAGGAGCCGCCACATCCTGGCTATCCACGGCACTTTGCCAGACATTGTGCTTTATGATGACCCGGCACCGTTGTACGAGGTGGCTCATAACTGGGTATTCCAGTTACGGGAGAGGGATTTTTTCCTGATAGTCGGAACCTCATACTACACCAACATTTCCGTGCAGCTCAAGCGTGAGGCACTCAGAAGGGGAGCGGATGTGTTCGAAATCGACCACGATGCGGAGCATTTGGTCCGAGACTTCCTCCAGAAGGCGGATACCCCGGCCTGCACCTTCGAACAGTTTTTGGCGAGAAGTCCATACATATAAGAACAGCCTGCGGCTCCAAAATCCTGCCGCAGGCTGTTTTCTCATGTTCTCTTGTAAATTGGACAAGCAGAATTATTGTGCCTATAATGAGTATGGATAGAGAGGAGATGAAATTATATGATAGACCTATCTCTTTCCGATTATATCGGAATAGCCACATCAATTCTTTCCCTAGTGGCAACTGTAATTGTGGCGTTCATCCAGTGTAGGCAAGGAAAGAAAATGGCTGACTTTGAGAAAAGACAAGATGAACGAGACGAAAAACGTCATGCTGAATCTATAGAGTCTCAGGCAGTATCATTCATTTCGAAGTATAATAAAGACAGAGGTCTGATTCCACTATGTGCGGTAGCAACAATGTACGATAAGTTTTTTCATTACTCACGTGAGATGTACCGAGAATTCTGTTGTATGACGCTTGAAGTACAAAATAAAATTCTGGAATGTTGCGAACTCGACCTTTCTATCCAAGCTAGGGAAAAAAGGGATAACGATTCCTTCTTTGATAGGTGCTTTAAAGCCTTGAATGTGTATTGTACTAAAACTTTTCCGGCTCATGCTCCTACTCCGTTTTACGATAATGGAAAATATATTAAGGGCTGTCTTGTCCATCATGGTAGCAAGAAAATTCCAGTAAAAGAGATAAAATATCGACCGGCTTATGCAGACAACCCGATGGCATCAGCATTCTTCATCAATAAAGAGATGTGTACATACTCAGAGTGCATTACAGATACATTGCGTGACTATTTTAAAGGGAATGGCCCCGAAAAACCCATAGAATTCCTTGAGCAGAAATATAATTTTAAAATAGGGCCAGAAATAGAAGCCTGCCAATTCGCAGCAACACTTGCTTATTATATCGCAGTATTTGGCGATGACGAAGACGATTCTGGGAAAAATTATGAAGCACCCGGTCATTACAACGGAGAATTGATTGACACTATGGAAGATTTATTCCTTCAGACATTATTTGGAATATACATTCACCTAGTATTAAGCAAGAAAGAATGCTAAACAATGGCCTGCGTCCATATTGTACGGGCGCAGGCTGGCCTTTTTATCCAATAATGCTCGATACATAAATTTCTCCCTGACCGGGAAACACGGTCTGATAGCGGAAGCCTCGTCCTTTCGGTATAGGCAGTTCCGGGAGAAGGGAAAGTTCCTTCTCTACGGGCTCTGGTTCCGCAGCGGCAGCTTTATGGTAGGTATCCAGGCGCTGACCGGCCTGCGGGACCGCCTTAATCCCGACAGGGTGTCCGCTCTGAACGACAGAACCTGGGGCGAGGCAAACGCTGTCGAGGACCTGGGAGGCGTACAGCATTACAATCAGGTCGCGGAGATATGTATAGGGCAGAATGAAATCTGACTCAATCGTGACCGAATAGAAAAAGGCTTCGTCTATGTCGTAGTATCCGTCCAAACTTCCAGATGGGGTGTCCACCCGATAGAGGCAGTATTTATGCCCCTGGAATTTAGTTTCCTTCAGCAGTACACCAGTTATTTCGCCAGTAGGGTCATTTATCTCGAAGAAAACTCCATTTGGAGAAAGTCTGGCGCTGCTTTCTTTGAGCTGCGTCGAAACCAGCTCTATATCCAGAAGCACATGTAGATTTTGAAAAGGGACCTTGACGGTATCAAGCGTATTCTCTGGTACGATGTCAAAGGTATACTCATCTATCAGCGGGAGCATAGCCGCTAAGGAGTTGATGTGAATGCGCTGCACCTGTTCCAGCGTAGAAATGTCGTCCAGGGACTGGATGTTCATGCCATACTTTGCATAGAGGTTCTTGACGACCTGTTCCTGCTCAAACAGGTCTCTGGGCCGCCAGCCGCCAAATATCTTCTGGTTCAGCTCGTTGGCTGGCCGGTCACTGTAAGGAAATGGACATGGACCAGTCAGCCACTCTCCGGCTGTGGATACGCCATACACGCAGCACTCCAGGTCGAATTTGTTAGGCCGGAGGTACTCTAGTGTCTGCAACATCAGATTGACATAGGCAGTCCGAATATCCTTTTCCACCGCAAGGGAACTCTCGTATTGGAGGCGTATTAACTGGCCCGCAAAGGCGCAAAACTCATGTTCCATGTGATTCTTCTTGATGAGGGCGCTCAGGTTATTGTAAAACGCATGGAGTCCCAGAACGAACTTTTCTTCATTTGCTCCAGCCAATTCCAACTGTTCTTCGATTTGCCGGGTCAGAGCCTTCTGTGGAAGCGCTGCGCTGATTGCATAGGCCCCGGCCGTGAGCTTTTGAAATGGGACATTCTCAATGAGTTGGAGGACCCAGGTTGCCGTGCCGAACGTGCGGTCCATAATTAGCTGAACTGCCAGCGGTTTCCCGGCAATTCGCTTCTGGACGCGCTTCAGATACTTTCCAACGAAGTCGGTAGATTTAGTTTCAAACTGCACGCAATCAACTCCCTCCGATGAACGTTTTCCATGTCATATGCTAAAGACTATGATAGTTTATTATACCACACGGCAACAAATCACTCAACCACCAAGGAAGAAAAATATTGAATAATTTATTATTATGTGGTATAATGTTTTCGAGGTGAGAGAGTTGCGCATCTTATCGATTGATTTTGACTACTTTGTAAATCCCACGGCACTTCAGCGGGCGTTATATTTTCCTGATGGCGGCCGTGAAATGAGTGATACACTGAACACCTTCGTGTGGGCTGGAGCGTATGCGCACTCTAAAATCGCTACGAAAAAGGCTGGCAACGAGAAAAACAGCTTGATGCAGGTCGAGTTGCTGAAAAAGCCGCTCCAGACAATCCATAATATCGTCATGGCCCAGGGGGATATCCGCTATATGGTCGCGGATAGCCATGCCCACGCCTATGACTTCATCAATGAAAACTGGGATGGAAGCGTGACGGAATTATACAACGTGGACTTTCATCACGACACCTTTGACGTCGGTGAAGGAGTCCACTGCGGAAATTGGCTGCGCTGGCTTCTAAATGATGGCACCGTAGATGTGGCATACTGGGTCAACCAGCCTGACAGTGAGTTGGCAGATAATATGTCTCAGGTGATTCCGTTCTCTGAACTTCCCAAGACTGGCTATGATTTGGTATATATCTGCCGCTCCGGGTGGTGGACGCCGCCCCACATGGATGAGGCGTTCATCAAATATCTTGCCCGGCCGCTGATTGAGAACAAGAACGGCTGGGAAGTCAGATATCAGCAGGGCATTAAGGAGAGCCGTTACAACAATGAACTGAAAACCCTAGTAAAGCAGGAATGTGCATTCCGAGATAAATTTCCCACAGATGTGGTACTGCAGGAGGACTTCATGATGCCCAAAATTGACTCATCCGGCGGCAGATGGTATAATAATCCCAGCATTTGAGGAAGTATCATTGCAAAAACGCATATGAAGATTCCAGCGGCTTTCGTTTTATGAAACGGAAGCCGCTTTTCTATATACACAAACGTCACCATCAAGGAGGAAGCAGTATGAGTAAAAGCAAGAGCGAGACTGACCAGCTCAGAGAGGGGACCCGTGTCTTCGTGCATGGAGAGGCAGCCTATTTGTGGATTCAGGACTATAATGGTCTGGTCTTCACGATGGGCACCGTCATGCGGACGCCGAAGCCGACGGACAAGAAGGTCCTGGTCATCCTGGATATGCTGGGCGACAAGTGGGATGTGGTCGCAACGGTACGCCGCACCGCGCTCAAAATTGCCAGGCAGCCATCCACCAAGGAGGGAGATACCAGTGTTCACACTTGAGGATGTCCGGTGGGAGTATCATCGTCTGGACGGGATTTGTGGGGTAGATACCTCACAAATTCCAGTGAAAATCTCAAAGCGGGCCATCAGGCGGCGAGGTAGCTGCGCCTACTCTGGCCGAGGCGTAAAAGAAATCCGGCTTTCGGATTTCATTTTCAACGAACCAGCGGACCTGTTCTATGACACCGTGCGGCACGAATATGCCCATGCGGTAGTCAAACTGCGGCACCCGACAGAACGCCATGTACACGATGCAGTCTGGAAGGCAGTCTGCCTGGAAGTTGGGTGCAATCCCAACCGGCTCACATCTACCCCGGCTGAAGTACGGAGCCAGCGCGAGGACAAGTCCAAATATGTGCTGACCTGTAAGCACTGCGGAGTCCAGTGGAAGTTCTATCGAAAAACCAAGTTGATAAAATACTTGCTGGCCGGAGGCAATAAATTAGCCTGCACCCGATGCGGCCACACAGATTTTGAGTTGGTCCAGCGAGACCCAAAAGGAGATAAGTAAAAATGGCAATGTATCGGATAGGAGTCACGGAGTCCGGTGACGCCGCTATTGACCTGAGCTGGGTCCAGAAAATGGGCACAGTGGATGGTGCGGTCGTCATCACAAAGCAGATTACACACGGTTTCCTAGACGCCGTGCTGGACCACCAGAAGAAACTCATTGTCCATGCTACTCTGACCGGCTATGGCGGGAGTGTCCTGGAACCTTGCGTTCCAACGCCGGATGAGCAGTTCGAGGCTGTTCAGGCCCTGGTAGACAGCGGCTTCCCGCAGGAGAAAATCGTCATCCGGGTGGACCCGCTCATCCCAACGGAAAAGGGCCTGAACAAAGCATTGAAGGTCATAGAGACCTGTATGGATGACGGCTTCCGGCGGTATCGGGTCAGCGTCCTTGACATGTATCGGCATGTCAGGAACCGCTTCCGCTCCATAGGGCTTCCGTTGCCTTATGGTGAAAACCAGTTTGCCAGCAGAGCTCAGTTGGCCGAAGCGGATGCAATGCTCCGCGAAGCTGCCGCATACTGGCAGGGGCTGGGCCGACAGGCAAGTGACCTGCGGATTGAGTCCTGCGCGGAACCATATCTGCGGTATCCTATCCGCTGCGGCTGTGTCTCGTCCTATGACCTAGAGCTACTGGGTCTGGATGCAAGCGACGCCGACTCTATGGGCTACCAGCGGGAACACTGCATGTGCTACTCCGGGAAGGTAGAACTACTGAGCCACAAACATCCGTGCTCCCACGGATGTCTCTATTGCTATTGGCGATAAAATGTACAATAATTTCGAAAAAGGAGGGAAGCTCCAGTGGATTATAAAGAATTCTGCGCTAAGTACCATGTGCGCTTAAATGACCAACAGTCCACCGCTGTACAAAGGGTGAATGGAGCCACTTTGCTGCTGGCTGTGCCTGGGAGCGGGAAGACCACGGTCATCGTGGCACGCACCGGCTACCTGCTCCATGTGGTGGGTATCGACCCGCGCAATATCCTGACCATCACCTTCACGAAGGCGGCGGCCCGGGAGATGAAGGAGCGGTTTATCAAGAAGTTCGGAGAGGTCAACGGCCTTGTGCCGCACTTCTCGACTATCAACAGCTTCTGCCTGTCGGTCATCAAGACCTGCGCCCGGGAAAAGCACATTACGATTCCTGAGCTGGTGCCCAACAATGAGCCCATTATCCGGGACATTGCCCGGACGATGATGCGGGATTACCCCAGCGACTCGACTATCAAGTCCCTGGCTCAGAGCATCGGAAAGGTCAAGAACGAACTGATGGAGAACGACCAAATCAAGCAGATTGAGGAGGAAGGAATCGACTTCTATCAGTTCTACCATAAGTACAAGGCCCATCTGACCGACAACGGCCTCATGGACTTCGACGACCAGCTCCTGATGGCCAACGAACTGCTGGATACATACCCGGACATCCTGGCTCGGGCGAAGAAGCAGTACCGCTATATCAGTCTGGATGAGGCACAGGATACTTCTCTGGTACAGCATCGCATTGTCCAGAAGCTGGTAGGGAAGGACGGCAACATTTTTATGGTCGGTGACGAAGACCAGAGTATCTACGGCTCCCGGGGCGCATACCCGGAGGCCCTGCTCAGTTTCGAGTCCGACTACAACAATGCCAGTATCATCTACATGGAGACGAACTTCCGCAGCGACCAGAAAATCGTTCTGGCCGCCAACCAGTTCATCAAGCGGAATAAGGAGCGCCATGATAAGAACATGCATCCGAATTCTACGGAAGAGGGCAAAATCAGCTTCGTTCCCCTGCAGGACATGAAGTCTCAGCCGCATATGGTCTTTGATGCCATCCGAAAGGCGCTGGCCGCCAAAGACCACACCCTGGCGATTCTCTACCGGAACAACTACTCAGCCATCCCCATTATCAATCTGCTTCAGAAGGCGGGGCTGGGGGTCCGTACCCGGGACGCGGCCGGTATCTTCCTGACCAACTTCGTGGTCAGTGATATCCTGACCTTCTTCCGCTTCGCTAAGGACCAAACCAATCTCCAGCTCTTCCGGCAGCTCTACTACAAGCTGGGGCTCTACCTTAAGTCCTCAGTGGTCCAGTCCATTGAAGAGACGATGGCGAGGCAGCCGTGCCGCTCCGCGCTGATTCCTCTGACCCATTACGGTCGGATTTCTGCGCAGTCACGGCAAATCCTTCGGTACATGGATGAACTCCCGAAGATGTCCCCACTGGACGGTATTGACAGTATCCTCTGGAACATTGGATACATGGATAACTGGCTCCAGCGGAAAATTGATGAAGGAGCCTCTGAGTCCTCGCTCATGCTGAAGGTCAATATCCTGAAGCTCGTGGCCATGGAGTATAAGACCGTTGATGAGTTCCTGACCGCTATTGACCGTATTCGGGACTATCAGGGCGACCCGGACTCCAATGTGACGCTCTCTACCATCCATTCCAGCAAGGGCCTGGAGTTCGACCAGGTGGTGCTGGTGGATGTGTTCAATGGCGTCCTGCCTACCATCAGCAACACCAAGGAGGAGAAGGACGAAGAAGAAGAGGCCAGGCTGTTCTACGTGGGAGCCACAAGGGCCAAGCATCAGCTTGACATCGTGGTTCCGAACGCCATGTTTGGCCAAGCACTGGAAGTATCCGAGTTCCTGAAGGGATTCGGCAGCAGCACATAATCGCAAAGGGCCAGAGGGGATTTCCCCCTCTGGCCCTTTTTTTCACAAATAGGTTGAATTTATCCTATAACGCGATATAATATCATTGAGGTGATTGCCATGAAGATTGATACAAAGGCTATATTTTCGATTACGGAGGCCAATCAGAATTTCTCCAAGGTGGCCAGGAAGGTCGACGAGCTTGGTTCTGTGGTTATCATGAAAAACAATGCTCCGAGATACCTGATTATCGACTTCAGCAAGGCAGAAGCGGACGTGGAGGCCCCGGATGAAGATGTGCTGGCCATCTCCCAAAAACTCATTGAAGAGAACCGGGAAGCCTACGAGGTGCTCGCGCAATGATTCGGCTGACAGCATCTCAAATCATAAAGCTGCATGAGCAACTCATCCAGCAGACTGGAGGAAGTCACGGCATCCGGGACATGGGCCTGCTGGAATCGGCAATAGAGGCTCCGTTCCAGTCATTCGGTGAGCACGAACTGTATCCATCTGTTCAGGCAAAGGCGGCCAGACTAGGCTATGGGCTCATAAAAAATCACGCCATGATTGACGGAAACAAGCGCATCGGTGCTCATGCTATGCTGGTCTTGCTTGCCCTGAATGGGGTTTCCCTGCGGTATACGCAAAAAGACCTGTATACCGTCATCCTGGATGTAGCTGCCGGACAAAAGGGATATGAAGACCTATTGGACTGGATTCTGGAAAAGCAAATTTGAGGAGGGAGGTGTCCCTATGGAGCTACCCGCTGAAAATAAGCACTATACTTTTGCAGACTGCTTGTCCTGGCCCGAAAATACCCGATGCGAACTCATAAATGGGGCTGCAGTTATGCTGGCTATGCCGCCTCGGGTGCATCAGGCAGTCGTTATGGAACTCTTCAGGCAGCTTGCAAACTTCTTGGAAGGGAAGCGTTGCGAGGTCTATCTTGCACCGTTTGCAGTGAGGCTGTTTGAAAAAGATAATGATAGTCCGTCCGAAGTCGATACGATGGTGGAGCCGGATATCTCGGTGATTTGTGACCCGAACAAACTCGATAGATATGGATGCAAAGGTGCTCCAGACCTTATCGTCGAAGTCCTTTCCTTGTCAACACAGAGACATGACCGGCTTATTAAATGGGGGCTGTACCAGAAGGCAGGAGTACGCGAATACTGGCTTGTAGACCCGGACCACCAGATTGTGCAGGTCAATCTTCTGCGGGACGGGCGCTATGAGCCTTTCGAGGTCTATACGGCTGAGGCAGTGGCCAAGGTCAATCTGCTGGATGGCTGTTTCGTTGAACTGTCGAAAGTTTTTAAAAATTAGTTAAACAAAGAGAAGCGGATAAATGGTTTCTCTTCGTATTTAAATTGACTAATTTAATATTATATGGTATAATATGTTAAAGAACTTGACTACTAAATTGCGAGGATTAGGAGAAATTTAACCATGTTCAAAAACGTACCAGAAGGCGGTGGCTTCACTATTTTCCGCAACGGAGGGGCCTATGATGGTAATGAGACCGCTGTTCACCAGTATGAACTGAATTCGCAGGTGGGGGCCTTTGAATACTTGTATGAGTCACTCCATTCAGATGTTCTTTTCCAACCAGAAGTCCAGGTGGTCAACCCCCATCCCAGTATCCCGCAGGGGAAGTACCTGTTCCCACGCGACTACTTCCTGACCATAGAGGGCGAGAAACTGATGAGGATGGAGAAAGAAGAGTTCGTCAAATATGGGAAGGTTCTCATCAAGAAAAAAGACATCACAAACTTCACTCTGGTCGGCGGCCTGTTTGGTCGGGATATGGTTCGGCTCACCCTTGCCCTTGACTTTGACGGCTCGGAATCGGAATCGGATTGCACAGTCTATGTGACCGAGACTGTCAGCGGCGGGACGGCCGGGAAGAACAAGCAGGGAATGGACCTGTTCCGGGCGGCAGTCGCGGCCAACCGCTCGAATCTGAGCTGATTGTCAAGGGAAGCTCCTTGTGGGCTAAATTGACCCGCTTTGGAATCCATGATATAATAATCTCACAAATCAAGGAAGTATACACACAACTTTTACATATTGGCAAAGACTCAAGACAGCCTATCCGAAAAAATGGAGGGCTGTCTTTTTTTTATAATTTTTTTGCAAAGGAGATTTCTACATGGAATGCGTCAATCAACTGCGGAGGCGGTTATTTTCCGCTTCTGAACCGGAAAACTACATCGTTCACAACCTTCGGACCTCTCTGAGCGTGGCCGAGCACCAGCGAGATACCGCTCTTGCCCGTCTGGAGCACGCGGAAGCAGACCTGGCCAAGGCACAGGCAAAGCATCAGTGCCTAGTCCAGAATCTGCAGCTCGTCGCCAAGGGTCAATACCAGGCAGTCTATGAGAACATCAAGGACAGCCTCGACCCGGAAGGATGGGCACTCTATCGGGCCGCAGAGCGCCGCTGTAAAACCTCTGTTCATGAGTTCTTCTCGACGGAGGATAACATGGGGTGCTTCGAGGTTATGGATGGAACACAGCTCCTTCCTTGGCTTGAGTGCGCTAATTTCGGGACCTGCGACTGGAGACAGTTGGATTGCCCTGGTGGTTACGAGGTATCCGAAAACCGGCGCATCAATACTGCCAGCGAGGAGTACATCAATTACAGAAAAGAAATTTTTGAGGAAGCAGTCAATGCACTGCTCATCCAGTAAGCAAAGGGGGAATTTGTCATGTTACCGGAAAAGCGATGGCAGACCTACGATGAGGCTTTGCGAGCAATGCAGGCTCCCGGGCCTGCTGTCCATTACCTCAAGGAGGTTTCTACTCGGTTCTACACGGAAGAACTGCTAAGTGCGGCTGTGAAAAACCATCGGGGGTCTCTGAGAGAACTCCGTAGGCCAAAGCGCACGAAGACACTCTGCCATGTGGTTCTGGAAGCCTGCCGGGATGCGGAAGTCGAGTTTATTCCTGAAGAGTATTTTGACCTAGCCTTCGCTAAGAAGGCAGCCAGTTTCTGTCCCAAGGCTCTGAGAACTATCCTGTATCGGTTCCGCAGCCTGCAGGGCAGAGGCCCCTTTACTCCGTATACTGTCGAGGATGTCAAAATCATCGCAGAAGCAGCCTGCCCCAAGGGATTGGGTCAGTACAAGCTGAGTGGGGTCAAGAACCAGGAACAGGAGCTGGCCGGTCGCACCTTTGAGCAGTATTGCTCGGAGGTATATGGCTATGTGGATGCGGCCTATACGTATGTGTATAAGCAGGCATTGGATGTTTTGCTTCAGCATGATACAGCCACGTCCAAAGGAGATGAAACGGCATGACCAGTCAGAAGAAAATCAAAAACCTCGTCAGTGCCTACTCGGCTATCCGCATCGACTACGGCGATTTCATGGATGAAATCCTGCTCGACCTGAAAGAGCATGGATTCTCGTCCGAGGCGCTGCTGCGGCTGGGGGTCATTGATATCCCTGGGAAAGCAGCCTCACTCACCGCTGCGGGCAATGAGGAATTTGAGAAAGAGTCTGTGTATTGGCTCTTCAATGAATACACCTCACTGTGCCAGGATGCCGGAGATGAGCCGGAGGATGTCACAGACAGCCTGGAGCGCATGGGATTCACCTGCGAAGAAATGGCCGAGTATGGTTTCGAAGGGGTCGCGGCAGAGGATGATTTCCCGTATGAGGAGGATGAGGCTCCGGCGGTCGTCGATGTCGATATGGCCGCGAGCTTTATGCAGCCTCCAGTCAAGAGGGACAGCCATCCGCTGCGGTTTGAGGACTATACCCTGGAAGAGTGTCCGAACTGTGAGAGTGAGGTCATTATCCGGGCAACAGGTATCTCCAGATGCCCGCGCTGCGGGAAGCCAATCCTGCCCTGCACGACCTGCAGTAGCTGTACGACACCCTGCCCTTATGGGTATACCGGCAGGTTTAATGAGCGGCTGAAGCCCACGAATCCGCCTATCACCCAGAGGGAAGTGGATTTCTACATGACAGAGTTGAATAAGCGGAAGGAGCGGTAAATTTGAAATTTTTTGTGCAGTGTAAGCATCCCAATAACTCCGTTGACTGTGGGATGTTTACGGGACAACAGGTACTCGAAATGGTGGGCGCTCGTGGCCTCACTGGCTGCGAGTACAAAGTCTACGATGTGAGCCGGTTTGGGGAGGCGGAAATGCTGACCTATGTCAAGCCGGTAGACGCTCCGTCCAATTTTCATGATTTTCATAACAAGCGGGGCGATAGCTTGATTTCCGGGTACTTCCCGGAGGAGTAAGGAGGAGTCGGATTATGAATAGAGAAGAGTTTTTGGAATTTGTCAGCAAGAACTTCAACATCGGCGGCGCTGCCATGCGTCTCATTGACAACATCCTCCAGTATGCGGAGCGGATTGTCGACCTGGATGAGCGCCGGGAGTTCTTAAACGACACACTCATGGGCACGATTGGCCTCACTGAAGAGGAAGTCGCAAAAATTTCATTGTGATGGAGGGATTGTCAATGACCGTTCATGAATTGACGAGGGAACAGCTCATTGAACTGAAGCAGCATATGCTCTGCGAGCAGGGTTCACCGTCTTACGGCGAGTTGGCTGATGCGGATGAGCTGGTTTCGGATGAGACCGCATTTGCGGAGTTCGATGCCACCGAATTCTCAGAAGATGACTTCTTCTGTACAGCCGGACAATGAGAGGAAGGGAGTATTTTATGAGCAGAAAACACCATATTCAGGATACCACGACACGGTATGGGTTCACACTGGAATACGTAGAACGCCAGGAGACGAACTTGGATGGCCTTCGGGACTGGTACAAGTGGAACAGCGATGATGGCCGCTTTACCGTCTGCTGCGATGATGCCTGCGACGACAGCGGCCGCCACACCATTCGCATCTTCCAGACCGGGGACTTCAAATACCGGCCAGAGGTGTATGTCAGAATGGATGACGATACCGGGAAAATTGACCATATCGTTGTCCGGCGCGGCTCAGATGATGGCGGCCTAACCAGCCTGGAGCAGATTGATGCGTACATCGGCGAACTGGTCGTGACGCGCAAGGCGGTACAGGCGATTCAGGTTCTGTTCATTGACGGCTGGAAGAAGGTCAAGTCCAAAGTAGACCTTGACTTTGCCCTTGTCAGGCAATTTGGAGAAAATAGGTTGCCTGCAACAAGCGAAGAGTTCTGGTCCCAAGTCATGAAGGAGTGAGATATATGAATTTGCGAGATGTTGCCATTTCCGGCGCGAAGAAAATCTGCGGGACAGGCCAATGTATCTGCGGCTTTGATTGCGGCCATTCGAACAAGGCCCCGACAGCCCTGCCCAAGGTCGGAACGGAGACAGTTTGCCCTCTGGCAAGATATGAGGTTGAGCCTCAGCCAGTTTCGGACCCATTTGGGCCTCCGGTGACGCAGGATGAAATCTATGCGCTTTGCCGTATGTGCCCACATGCAAAGGTCGAGTCCGAGGAGGACGGGCTGGAGCGGCTGACACGTGTTGACTTCTACGAGGCTTGCCTGGATTGCCCGGTAAAAGCCTGTGAAGACGCTATGCAGGAGGCCGAGGCAGAGGGGAGGTTTGGATAATGCGGTACATCGGCAGTATCCAGAGACAGAACGGGATGCTCGTCATCTCCGGTGTCATTGGCGTCCGGCGCTATCTGTGGTATAGCAAGCGCGAAGCTATCGTGCGCTACAACCAGGAGTGCCGTGAAAAACTGCAGCCGGAGCACCCGTCGATTAACGGAGAGCCTCGATTTGAGGAAGGAGATGCCGTCAAGGTCATCTCCAAGAAGTCCAAGTTCAATGGGGATACCGGCGTTGTCACCGGCTACTGCAACGGGCAGTATCGGACGATTTGCCGGGTCCTTTTGAACAATGGGCATCTCATCAATATCTTCGACCACAACGTCGTACCGGCGTAAGCACTTGGGGAGGCTCTAATCAGAGCCTCCCCTCCATGTATATGGAGAAACTATGAGTAAGAAAAAAGAGATTTTGGATTACATCAAATCCTATATCAATGAGAAGGGATATTCCCCAACAATTCGTGAGATTGGAAAGGCAGTTGGTCTCCAGTCTACATCGGCAGTATCCTTTCATCTGGTGAAGCTGCGCAAGGAAGGAAAAATCGACTATGAGGAGGGTGTTCCTCGGACAATCACGATTTGTTTGGGGGATAAAGGCCGCACGACCAAGTTCGACCGCCTGGTCACGCAGCTTCAGGCGAAGGATGGCCCGCTTCATAGCAGGCTGAAGATGGCCGCTTTCTTGGCTCAGGTTCAGTTATCGGACACCAGAGATGCCATGGGGTGGCTGGAGTACCTGGCGAAGCCCGCTGAGAAAGGAGAGCACCGATGACAACATTTGAAATTTTGGAGCGGTGGGCCCAGTACACCAAGTTCGACCCGGAGCAGACCCGGTTCAATCTGCTCACATCGGAGTACACGCTCAATCGCTGTAATAAGCGGATTCAGGAACTGCTGAGCAACTACGACCCATCTGGCACTCTGGCAGTTGTGTATGCGAAAAACATCTGCCGGGAGTTGCTCCAGGAGAAAAAGCTGACACTGTTCGAGGCTTTGACGGAGTTGGATAAATACCAGGAGACAAAGGAAATCTGGGAAATGTTCAGCAGTCAGGAAGTAAGAGACATCGAGGATGTCTACCTCAACGCAGTGGATAAGCTGGTGCAGCAGGTCACTGGAACTAAAATGCTCGGTCAGAGGGATACAGACACGGAGCGGGATGCGTTCTTCGCGTCTGTGGATGCCGTGGTAGAAGAACTCCATATCGGAGTAGGCGGCTGCAACGAGGAACTTTACCGGCGTGGTGGAGAGTTCAAGCCTGTTGGGAAATTCTCAACCCACATCCATGTGTTCCAGCGGCTGGCCGACTGCCTGATTTCTCTGGAGTCCGTTGCGGATGGCATTTATCTCTGCTACATTGCGGAGCACGGTTCCGCCGCCGGGTATTTCGGCTTCTATCTGAAGTCGAACGGGAACCTGCTGTCCGTCAATGAGCGGGTCAATGAAGCGTTTGCCGGAGAGCATAAGCAAAGCCGGAACGCCAGATGGACGGATGAGAAGAAGTACCGTCTGTTTCCGTACAGCTTCATCATGCAGTTCAGTGAACACGACTACAAGGGATATGCGACCAAGCATATCATTGACGAAGACAAGCTCAGTTTTATGGAACTGGGTTCGGACGCATATATGCCCCTGATTTTGGCCATGGTCATGCTGAACCAGAAGTATGCGGGACGGGTACTGGATGACCTCCCTCTGATATATGTCGACTCGCTCATGCCGGTCAACCTGAAGTATATTGAATCTGGCAGCCAGGCCCTGATGATACCTTCTGACAGCGCCATTGCTCTTTCCCACCAGGAGTTCCAGTTGGATTTCACACCGGAGAAAGTGCTGGATGGCTCACTGGCAGACAGATACAATATCGACAGTCCTGGCGCGGCAGGGAAACCTCCCCGACATACCGGGCATTTCAGCAACCGAAACCAGATGATGGTGGATATGTATGGACAGGGGTTCCAGTTCAATGTGAACACCCTGCTAAGAGCAAACCAGTACCTGGAGTTGCCTGGGCGTAAGGAAGATGACCTGCCCAACAGCGAGTTCGTCGGAGACCAGGCCCGCATGGAACTTCAGGCGTACTATGCGGTCCGAAAAGAACTGGCAGAGTACATGCGGGATAGAATCCACGAGGAGTATGTTGCTTATGGTGGTGTAGAGGCTATCAAAAAGTGGTGGCGTGCGGTTCTTAAAAAGAACGCTGAATCCATTGATAGGCTGGCCATTCAGAAGTTTGTCGGCCTGCCGAAAGACCCGGATACCCCCGTGTGCCAGGAGAACACCTCTGATAACCCGCTGCTGCGGCGCATTACCTATTGCAAGGGGGATTTCCCGTCTGGTAACGATATCGGCTACGACCAGATTCTGAATTACGGAGAAGGCAAATGGTATTCTAAGACCTACTATTGTCCGGTCACGAATGCTAAGGCCAGCCATTTCTTTGTATTCAAACTGGCTGACTGGATGGAGATGGAGGCCCTGATTGGAGAAGAGGTCCCCCGTATCCTGAAAGGCTGGCGGCTTGCCGGTCATGACTATACGGGAAACCAGCTCCTGTATCCCTGTGACGAGGTAGATGCCGTCGGGACGCCGTTCGAGAAATACCAGTCCCAAAACTGGCGGTATTACGATAAGGATGCGCGTATCGACCGATACTCGTATGGCCCCGCCTACTTTAACTTTGCCTTCGCGGTAGGCTACAGTAAGAGCGGTCTGAACAAACTGCAGAAGCAGTACTTAGCCTAATATCATACAGCGGCTCCTCATATGAGGGGCCGCTTTTTGTATATTGCAATATGCACTGTTTACATATCCCTCCAGATATATTGACTATTATATTGTTATATGGTATAATATTGCTGACTCTATGGGGGAGGGGATTACCGTGGGACGCAAGGCGAAACCAAAGGTCGAATTGACCGAAGAAACAATCCGAAAATTGCCTGCAGCGGCTGTGATTGAGAAGCACCGCAACCTGCGGGTTCTTCTGAAAAAGGGGTTGAATGAGGGGAAAATTCAGTCAGATGCTTTGCTGAAGGTTCTCAACGCCATCAACCTCGACGAGGAAAGCGAGGCAGAGGTCTACGGGGCCATAGATACCCTGGGCATCCCTATCAGCACATCCGAGGAAGATAACCCCTCCGAGGATGGCCAAGAGCCGCCGGAGGCAGAACTCTCGGACGACCTGCTACCAAAAGCAGATGATTTCCCGCTGGATGATTCGGCCGCCTACTTCTTCCACGAGATGGCTGAAATCCCCAGGATGACACGGGAAGAAACTCTGGAAATGGCCAAAAGGGTAGAGGCCGGGAAAACAGCAGAGGCCAAACTACAGGGAAAAGGGGATTCTCTGACCGACGAAGAGCGCTCCAGCCTGGATAAAATCGTGAAGAGGGCGAAAGCAGCCAAGGACCGGATGATAGAGTCAAATATACGCCTGGTCGTCTCAATCGCCAGAAAGTACGCTCCCAGCACCGCCTCTATGACAATTCTGGACCTCGAACAGGAAGGCGTTTTCGGCCTGATGAAGGCTGTCGACCGCTTCGACTATAAGAAAGGGTTTCAATTTTCAACCTATGCTACCTGGTGGGTCCGGCAGGCCATCACAAGAGCCATGGCCGACCAGGACAAATGTGTCCGTATTCCAGTCCACATGGTAGATACCATCACGAAGGTCCAGAAGATAACTAAATCGCACGAAAAGTCCCTGCAAGACATTGATGAGGAAGCACTTGCCATCCATATTGCGGGTGGGGAAGACAGGTGGTCTGAACTAGGGCCGCGACAGAAGAAAAAGTACCGTGACAAAATCCATGAGGCCATTCGGTTAAGTAAAAACAGTGAGCCGGTATCCCTGGACCAGCCGATAGGGGACGAAGAGACTGCGGATACCGTGGTGGGAGACTTTATCCGGGACACCAATACCAACATCTCACCGGAGGTTGTGACTGACCGGCTTCTCTTGTATGAACGCCTTGATGCCCTTCTGATGACCTTACCGGCCCGGGAGTCAAAAGTGATTCGCCTCCGCTTTGGCATGGAGGATGGAAAGCCACGCACACTGGAGGAAATCGGCCGGGAATTCCGCTTGACACGGGAGCGCATTCGCCAAATCGAGGCCAAGGCTATGAAAAGACTGAAATCCCCCTATATCTCAAAGCACCTTGGCAGTGACGCGGAGGACATTCTGGGTACGTATGAGGAACCCCCTGACCACTTTGAAGAACTGGATTGGAGCGACTTGGATGATAGTCAGTTTTGATGTTGTTTTCTCCGCTGTCATCTCCATCTTAATCGTGACTTGTTTTACCACCGCGATTTCTTTTCTGTGGGAGATGAAAAAGGTTCCGAAGGATACTGATATCGACGACACGATACACGCTTGGTCTGGCCTCGTGACCGGGTTCTGCGTGTGTGTCCTTCTGACTATCGTATTTTCGGTATTTGCGTATATCTTCGCTCCGTACGACCTGTTGCTCAACGACCTCCTGGTTTTACTGATTTTCTTTGCACTCTACAAACTTCTATACCGTAGTATCCGCCGCTGGGCCCGTAATGCCATTGACGGCGATGAATACAACGATTAGACCAACATCAGCCGTCCACAGTGTACTGCGCGGCGGCTCCTTATCCGGGTGTAGCGCAGTTGGTAGCGCACATGGTTTGGGACCATGGGGCCGGGAGTTCGAACCTCCCCACTCGGACCAGTTATAGAAAGTTGGGATACATATGGACTTGTTGCGCATGGCCATCGCGGCAGTTGTAGCGATTGTGGTAGGAATTCCATTTGTCTTGGCTACTCGGCATATGAGACCCGCCGGGGAAAAGGAATGGCAAGACGCCGCCCAGGCCGGGCGTGTCACAACCGGCACACTCACAGACAAAGTGTTCCTGCCCCCGGATATGTCATCGCAGTACTCAAAAATGCGTGAAGTACGATGGAAAGCCAGGTACGACTATACTGTGGATGGGGTGCAATATGCCTACTTCTGCGTCCTGAAAGCACCTGTACCGGAGCAAGTGGACTTGTATTACTCAGAAGGCCGACCAGACCGTGCAGCATTGCGGAGCGCGATGGTGCGTAAGCGAGGCCCGGCCTATACGTTTTGGTTTTTTGTCCCTGTCGCTATCTGGATGGTCGTCTATTGGATGCTCCCGATTGTTGGTATCTCAAAAGCATGAGCACCAGAAGTGTCCTTAATTTGACGTTCAACCCTTCGAAATGGTACAATAAATGCGTCAAGTAAGGAAGTATCTATCTGAAACAGCATCATTCTAAAGGTTCAGACAGCACACCGATAACAGGTGTGCTGTCTTTTTTATATACACAAACACCATCATTGATAAAAGGAGGCAAATCAAAATGTATAAAGCGAAGGAAATTGAGGGAGTTGTTTACCGAGTAAAGCATTTGACAGGCGGATGGTTGGTCGAAGTGCCGGAAACGGAGGACCCCATTGAGGCCCTGGCCACGTTTGCGGCCGAAAAGTCAGTCAAAGGCTACATCATCACGTCTGTAACACGCATTTTTGACTGTTCGAAAGACACTCCACGCATGGCTGTTATCTCCACCAAAGAGTTCAAATCCGAAGTCAAGCGTCTGATGGATGAGAAAGCGTATTATGAGCAGGCAGAGACTTACCCTGAGACCATTGAGGAACTGACTGCCCGTGCGGAGGCCGCCGGATGGAGTGTTGACCGAGACGAAGACGGTGAGCAAATTCGCCTGTCGTTTGGGCAGTCCACTCCGGCAGGCGAGGACTTCTGGTTTGACGCTTGCGGAGAGGACGTAGAAGAAGTCGTGGACAGTGTGAAGCGGTACGCTTTGGATTTCGACTGTGATGAACACGTCAGAGAGGTCATGAACGGCCAGGGTTCGCCTGATTTGACGACGCTGGTCGAGGATGCCAAGGCTATTCAGGAGATGCTGGATGAGCTGGCAGGCAGCCTGATGCGCAAACTAATTTGACGGAGGGAACGGCATGAACAAGATGAAAAAGTTTGAGGTCTACACCCTCGATACGTTCCCTGATGATGAGGATGGCGGCTGGGTTGAGAACGAGCGCCAGAAAATCGGCACCATTGAAATCCAAAGCGGTGAACAGGCTCTTCCGGTTGTTATTCTGGATGCACTGCGTAATCTCACATACAGGGATGTCGCGGGTAGAGAGCACCATATCCTGAACACTACCGACCGGCGGCGCATCTACGTCGAGGACTTCTACGGAACCGGCGAGTGGTGGGAAGTTGGCACAAAGAAGGGCCGCAAGCCTTTCCTGGGCCTGCAGATGGTGAAGGAGGCGGACTAAATTGGCCACCTGTAAGATGAATGTTGTTGACCGCAACGGGCGGAGCGCCCCGGAGTGTACAAATTGCGGCCATCGCTTTGATACGGACTACGCAAAGAATCCGTATGCGGAGATGTGCCGCATCGCAAAGGGGAAATTTGCCTATTGCCCAGTCTGCGGAGCCAAGTATGCTGGCTGTCAGATTGAGGGCGTGGACTTCGATAAGTGTGACCCCTATGAGACTGACTGGATTATGAGGGGGCTCAATACCTAACCCAAGTTCACTAAAATTTGGGCTGAGAAAGGAGAAAACTGGTCATGTATAAGGAAATGAAGGTGTTTGAGGGCCATTCCTATGGTGGATTCACCTTTGTATGTACCTGTGAAGGTGTAGCCAGAGAAATGGGCTATGGGAATGTGACCCCTTCCAGATTGCTGTATAACAAGCAGCACGAATCGGAAATTGAAGACGGTATCCTCGTGTACCAAGGCATCATCGAAATGACCGGAGAGAGAACCAGTTGGTTTCTTACTCGTGATGAGGCGGATGAGGCAGCGAAAAGGCTTTCTGGCGAGTCGGCATATTATGTTGATTATGCCACACTGGACACAACGGAGATTGCCCCTGTCCAGTTCCCTCTGAACGTCGTATTCAGTTCGGACAAAGCGGGACGACCGTATGTTCGTCTCCATCTTCATCCTGAAGTGAGTGGACGAAATGGTCCCGGGAAAATCTACTTCCCGGACCGCTCCATGGTAGGGGCAGATGTGGGCGAAGCGGTCATCACTGGCGTCAAAGAGTTCGATAAATATGGATTTCTGAAAGGGGAAATGGAAAAGAACGAGATGCCAGATATCGCGTCTTTTGCAGATTGGGCCTGGGATAATATGGAGCCGAATACTATCATTCGGTTTATCAATCATCCCGGTCGGGGCAAATACCTGGCTACGGAATACGGGACTTATTTAAAGCCGTGTGAGGACGGGTTCTGCCCCATGTATACATCTTACGATGACAAACAGTATACAGAACAGCAGATGAGCCTTGCTGACCTCTACATCGGTCTTGCTTTTGATGGAGAGACGTCCAAATCCATGCTGGACAAATTCAAAATGAGCAAATTTGTATTTACAAGGTTTGCGGGAACGAACTGGATTTTTGATGATAAGTACTATTCTGACTTGGTAGACGAGGCAATCCAGTCGAGTGTTATCCAGGCGGCTCGGCTTGAAGGGACGGACGTTCGGATTCTCACGTGTCCTTATGCCAATGTATGGAGGTTGGCGTCGTTTTCTCAGGAAGAGATAAACGAGTTGGTCAGTATCGTGGCTAAGGTCAACACTGCTGCCGACGAAGCGATTCTTTCGAGGCTTCGCAAAGGTAAACTGCGCATTCTTTAAGGAGGTAAATTAGATGGAACAGACAAAAGAGCTGAACTTTATGCTTCATTTTGCAAAAGAGGCATTTCTGGATGAACAGATTTACGCTGACCAGCTCAGAAGCCTGTGGACAGCGTATTGCCTGCACCATGGCCTCGATGCCGATACTAAGGCGTATGACGATGACCTCATGGAGGTTTGGAAGGTCGTTGCTGAGGAGGAAGCAGATACGGCAAACTGGAGCAGTTTCGGCAGCTTCGGCACATTTATGTGTGCTGAGCTGGTGTGAGAGGGGAGTGAACTTGTATGGGGCGCGGCAACTGCTGCACCTTCGGGAAACACGAAGGTCTGTTCTATGTGGACAACGATTATCTGGATGTCTTTTCCCGATATATTGAGGAAGATGACGCATGGGAGTCGCGTCTGAAAGGCGAACTGGATTTCAATGAACTCACTGACCCTGCATGGGGTTACGATGAGACTGAGAGCCAGTACAACCTAGATGCCGCCATCTCGAACTTCAAATCCCGTATCATGGCCCGCTTCAAAAGTTTCCGGCCCTGTGATACCTGGGTGAAGTATAGAGAGGCCCATGCGATTCTGGAGAACTCCCTGTTCTATATCGCTGTCGAAGACAACGAATGGAGCTGGGCGTTCGAACTCATCCAGAAGGAGGACCCATACGACGACCACTTGTCCGGTCTCCAGGCAAAGCACTGCCAGAGATATCTGGACGGTATCCGGGATGCCCTGTTTGAGGACTTTGAGTCCCTAGGCACCTATGGATGTGCGTGGACGCACGGGACAATCCAGCGAGAGGATTTTTGTAAGAGTGCTTAGGCACTTAGGTGCTTAAGCACCCATACACCTAAGCACTGACAAGCAGCGGGGCCTCGTGGAGTTATCCATGGGGCCCCGCGCTCAAAAAAGGAGGTCAAAATTTCATGTTAGAAATCCGAAAAATGCTGATAGGCACTGTGGAGCTTGGCAGCCTATTCGTTGGGGGTCAGGCCCAGCAAGTTCCCCAGAACCCTATTGCAAAGACCGGAGATATCCCTATCTATTCAGGAGGCCAAATCGCTATTCGAAACACAGTCCCTGGGAAGGGCATTACCTGGGTTGCGGCGGGCGATATCCTGATTGCGGACAGATGCCTGCTCAGTGATGTGACCTGGAAGGAACTTGACTCCGCCGGACTCATTGCTGGCCGTGAGGTCTGCATTGACAGCCATAAGTATCTCTGCCGTGTCCCCAAGGTGGGATACGATTGGGACCGCCAGAATGAGTGGGATAAGGCCCTTGCCATTATGGGTGCTGACAACAGCCTCTGGCATTGGAACTCCATGTACTTCTGGGGTGCTGAAGGGCTTACAACCGTCACGAGGATTGCCCGTGGTTGCCATACAGCCTATACCAGAGACTATGCGGATGAGGATTCGAGGTACTTCAACGTCGGATTCCGCCCCTGCCTGATTCCCTTGGAGGATGACTTTGCCTCCTATCTGGTGGGAGGTGAAGCGCAGTGAGCTATTACAGCATCGCAATCGACGGCCCCGTTGCTGCAGGGAAGACCACGCAGGCCAAAGCTCTGGCCAGACGGCTAGGGTTTGTTTACGTGGATACCGGCGCAATGTACCGAGCCTTTGCGGTCCATAAGCTCTGGCTGGAAAAAGAATCTGGATACAAAATCAGCGTTGAGGCAGCACTCAACACCTTCGATTTTGACATCGTGCAGAAGGAAGATGGACAGCACATTCTGGTTTGGAACAAGGACGTTACCCCCTATCTGAGAACGCCTGAGGTCTCCATGGTAGCCTCCCAGACTTCTGCACACCCGGCGGTCCGGGAGACGCTGATGAAGGTACAGATGATTATGCCAACGATGAACCATGTCATCATGGAGGGTCGGGATATTGGGACGGTCATCATGCCAAACGCCACTCTAAAAGTGTTCCTGACCGCCAAGGCAGAGGTCCGGGCGCAGCGGCGCTGGAAGGAGCAGTGTCTGAATGGCGTGACTGATTCCTACGAGAAAACCTTACTGCTCCTGAAGCAGCGTGACCGCGAGGACTCTAACAGAGCAATCGCTCCGCTGAAGCAGGCGGACGACGCAGTTCTGGTAGACTGCACAGAGATGTCCATTGAGGAGACTACTGACAAGATTTTGGCTTTCTGGAATGCCAAAATGCCTGATTGGAGGAGATTTGACTAATGTTAAACGCACTATACTGTTTGATTGGCAAAAGCGGGACCGGGAAGTCCACGGTCATGCAGGCGCTGCACGACACCTACGGTTACACGATTGCCCAGAGTTATACAGACCGGGCAAAGCGTACCTCGGATGAGCAGGGGCATGTATTTCTCAGTCCTGCTGAGTTCGATGCGCTGTCGGGCTTGATTCTGCCGCGCAGCAGTCAGGATGGACGCTACGGGATGACCGAAGAAATGCTCGATAAGAGCGAACTCATTGTCCTGGACTACTTAGGTACGCAGGAACTCCTGCAGACCTATACCAAGCGTCCCGTTCATGTGATTGGCCTGCACGCTGACACGCGCACTCGTATCGTGCGGATTGATGGGAGGGGAAACACCTTCCAGGAGCGGCGGAAACGCCTAAGTTCTGATGAGCATGAATTTTATTCGATGAACGACCTCTGTGACATCGTTGTACCCAATCGGGACCTGAAGCAGACAGTCGGCATCATTAAAAACTTCATAGACTTCTGCGAGGAGGCGGCGTGGGTTTGCACAGACAACGATTGCCTTCAGTTCCGTCGACGGGTTGGTGTAGACAGTAACAAGATGCCGGTCTATGAACTGGTGCAGGTCAACGGGTACGGTGATGAACTGTTTCATGTGGCGCATGGGCGAGTATATTTCAGTGATGTCGATGAGGATGAGCTTGAATCGCTGTTCAACGAATATGGTTGGTCGTATTACAGCCTGCTGGGAGAGGACGGCTGGGGTATTGTTGCAGAAGCCGTTTTTGAGAACAGCGCAACAGAATACGACACTACCGAGGAATATTCGACCTTCGAGGCAGCCGCACGGGCCCTGGGGAAAATTATCGGGCAGGACATTGGGCGATATCTGTGAGGTACTGTATGGACGACGATATTTTGCTGTGGCATGTTTCGTTCGACATAGAGCGGCCGCTAATACGCACCTATGTTCACCTTGTCCCCAAAAATCCAATGCCCGGTGAGGACATCACGATTCCCAGAATCTGCTTTGCCCCGTCCGTTGAGGACTGCCTCAACGCAATGGTTGCAGACCGGGTGGAGCGTGGCCTTGAAGATGGACGGTTCATGGCATTCCCATTTCGGGTAGCCAAGGATGACCCGTTCCTAAAAACGCCTGATGACATCGGAGATATGGTCCCTGACGCCTATTGGACACGAGAGCACTGGTATTTAAAGCCCGTCACGCTGGCTGGATACCTGATGCAGGTGGACGACTTCGAGGATTATGAATTCTACGACGCTTACGAGTCCCATCGGCCGCTGATTTACAAAATCCTGCTGGAGAACGGTGTTTCCTCAGAGGATTTGGCAGAGTTCGATGGCTGGAGCACGACAGAAGTGCTCATGAGCATACCGACCTGGCTTGGCTACGAAATCGCTCTGCGGCTGAACATCCATCAGCTCCATGCGTTCGAGTGCCTTAACTATCGACCAATAGAAAGTGCATGAGTGCTTAGGCACCTAAGCACTTAAGCACTTGACTTTTTAGGAGTGAAATCATGAAGTGCGTTCTGCAATTTTGACTCTCATCGCAAAAGATGGTAGGATATTACTATCAAACAAGGAAGTATCTCATTACACAAGCATCCATCTATCAGTTTCAAGCAGCTAGGTCTTTAAGCGGGCCTAGCTGCTTTTTATATATATACACAAACATTTTTTAAGGAGGACGACTATGAAGTACAAATTCTTTCAAGGCGGAGTCACTGAGATGCCGGTTGAGCATCTGATTGAGGACTACCAGAACCTCGCCCAGGTAAAGGAAAATCTGAGCAGGTGCATCCAGGCATACGCGAAAAAGTTGCCCGAATCCCTGGTTTATGATGAGAGAGCCAAAGAGTCTCTGGCGGCGCTCCAAGATGTCAGTGAGACGATTTCCACGGTGATGGATTGCCTTGCAGATAGCATTGACAGCCACACCACCGCACCGGAAGGACTGAAGTTCAAACCGAGCGTCACATCTGTGATTGCAATGGGGTGTAAAACCGGCATCATTGCCCGCGAAGATGGAAGCGATATCCGCTGTGCTGGCGGCATGGATGTGTCCACTGTCTACCCTGGGTGTACCGAGCGGTGCCCGTACAAGAATAAGTGCGAGCAAGAACTTTGCCGTATCCAACTGGAGACCGGCGCTTTTTATACCGGAGATAGCCGAGAGGCCGATGAACTGCTGGACAGCATCGAGCGGTATCCTGACAAGGAGTGATGGCTTATGCGGTTCACTCCATCTGAGGTAAATCGAGCGATGCGGCGGCTGCACTTGCAGGACACTGCGGACAGCCGGTCCCAGGCTATGGCAATCCTGCAAGCCTGGGACCGGGGCATCGGTGACGTGGATGATGTCATTGACGCCTATGAAGCTGCGCAAGCATATTAAGAAAGGAGTTTTTTCATGAAGGCAACAAATATCGAATGGGACGTTGACTGTCCTGAAGACCTGGAGACACTTCCCACAGAAGTCGAGATTCCTGGCGGTATGGAAGACGAGGAGGAAATTTCCGACTATCTGTCGGACCTGACCGGCTTCTGCCACAAAGGGTTCTGTTTGAAGTAATTTTAGAAAGGAGGACGGCTGTGTATCGGGTGTGGTCATTATCTGCACCGATGCACAGCTCATTTTATTATGGATGTCATTTTAAATTTCCGAGAGATGGACATTGAGGCCGAGTTTGATGCGTCCGGGAACCCCACGCCGGAGTTCCTTAGCAACATCATCCAGACCATCATTCAGGAATACGCGGTCCGGGTCTCTGACTCCGAGGCGTTTATCTACCCTGAGCTCACGGCCAGCAACTGTGTGTTCGGCTCCAAGGAGCCGGTCCGACTGCTTCAGCGTGTCTCCGAGTGGAACGGAAGCATTCGGGAGCAGTTTCTGCGGTGTGTGGATGCAGTCTGTAAGGTTTCGACGTTTGGCCAACTGCCGACCACAGACCAACTGCCGCAGCCAAAGAGCCCGGAGATGTACTCCCTGCTGGGTGCCGCAAGCGAAATGAACGATGACTGGTACGACTATGCCGACCATGCAGTTTTCCTGGAGGATGCCAACGGCGACCGCACATTCCGCTGCGTCCTCCAACCGTTCGACCTGGACAACATCCAGCGTGACCCGGAGGAGTATGCCATCGTCACTGTTTTCCCCAAGAGTTGAGAGAGGAGAGATTATTATGTTCGCTGTCATTAAGAAGAACGAGGGGCTGGCCAAAGTCATTGATGCCCCTTCACTCAAGGCGGCCTATGACAAGCTCATGTACTCCGAGGAAGATATGCTTGAGCCTGGAAAGTATCAGCTCATCAATGACCAGAACCCGGAAGAATCCCTGATGTTTGAGTATCTCCCAAGGTACATCCAACGGGTGAGCATTACCCCAAGCCTTGCAAAGACCATTGAGGGGTATCTCAACGCCTCCAATGAGGATGAGTACCAGGGTGAGGACAACACCATTACCGTAACGGCGGTATTCCCGGATGGTATGGAGATGGACGTCAAGTGTTGCGGCTGTGACAATGACCCGTCTTGGACGGAAGCCGTCCTGTTCCAGGACGGCTCCGAAGTCTGCTGTACCGACGTGGAGGAAGAATTCCTCGGTCCATGGGAGTTGGATGATAACGGCCGCCGGTATATCGCCATTGTGTCTGTATCGGATGATGTGGATGCCAAAGAGTAAGGAAGGAGTTTTTTATGGGCATTATGCTTGGGAACCTGTCTGTAAAGGACATTGAAACCCGCCTTGGTATTACGCTTTCTGCTGAGGATGTTGCCGTCCTGCAGGAAAAACGCCAGGAGAACGTCAGTGTCCCCCTTGCAAGTGGGAAGTGGCACTGCTTTGACATTCCCTTTATGTTCATGGCTGCTACGAGAGACGATGCTCTGATGTTTGCCGACATCTTCGGGAAATATACCGGACAGATGCGCGGCAAGTTTTCGATTGGATTTGAACGGTAAAGAAAGGAGGACGGGCAGCTTCAGATTATGAGACCGCCCAACAAAATCATGATGGAGTCTATTATTGTTTACAGTCACTATGAGTATGAGGATTCTCCACTGTTCATTTTGCGTGCAGGAACGCCCTGTAACTATGCCGAGTTCTCCAATGCGGCAGCTATTCTGGCTGCCTTGGATGAATGGTATGGCAATACCGAGCAGGAAACCACGGAATGGGCTTTAGAGTTCGAAATCTGGGCCCGCTTCCTACTGCTGGACGGTGGGCTTATCCTGAATCCGCAGCACCTGGCTTTGGATGAAGTACAGGACGAGTTTTTGGAACTTCTGAACGACGGTCCTGAGCATATTCGAGCCCGTTATGAGCGGATGTCTACCGTTGACATGGAGTCCCTGAAAGAGGCTTGGATGGCGGCAGGCAAGCCCGAGCGGTTCGAATTTGACCCGGATGCGTGCTCAAGCAGGGAGGGGTAAGGTATGCTGCTGGCTACTAAGCTCAAAAACCGTATCCTGTTGGCCGCGAAGCCGGAGGACTTGCCGTTGAAAATTGAACTTAAGAACATCATCGTCAACGGTGTGAAGCGTGGATGCTCCGGGTTTGTCACCAATATGCAGACAGGCTCTTGCGTGTACATCGACACCGAGAAGTTGGTCTATGGGCCGCTCTCAGACAAATGTATGTATCGGTACGCACGGGACAATAAAGACTACTCCAGTAACGGCCTGCAAAATGGCTGGAATCGCTGGGCGACTGATGAAGAACTTCCCAAGCAGGTCGTAGGACTGCTCAGAGAAGGCACTGGTATCATGCGATAGGAGTCCGAGTTTTCTTTTCAATGGCCATACTTCTCCAAATTTAGGAGAGGTATGGCCATTGGCGTCAATATGATATACAAATGACATCATAGTTATTGACAAAATTACATAAACTACATATACTTTATGGTAGAAAGGCGGGTGTATGTAAATGGCCAGCACAATTCGTATTGATAAGGACGTTAAGGATGAAGCTACCCGTATTGCATCTCAACTCGGCATCAGTTTCAATATGGTAGTCAACATCCTTCTCCGACGTTTCAACGCCGACAAGGGATTCTCGTTCCCGGTCCGTTTACCGGATTTGCACGAAAAGGATGTCTTTGATATGACATCGGCGGAATTTGAACAGGCGTGTGAATTAGCTGTTAAAGAGCGTGTTGCAAATCCGCAGATGGATTATGTGACTCAAATTGATGCAGATTCCGGCCAACTAATTAAAAAATATGCAGATGGGCGGGAGGAATATGTCGTACTCTGAGCTTCACGGGGGCCCAGCCCCTCGGATTCTGGTTCTTGCCGGGCCAAATGGGTCTGGCAAGAGCACTGTAACCAAAAAGATTCCTCCCGTTGGGCTATATGTGAATGCAGACCAGATTCAGCGAAATAAGGGATGTAGTTCACTAGAAGCGGCCCAGGAAGCAGAACAGATTCGGAACATCCTATTAGATGCAAAAGCAGATTTCACCTTTGAAACGGTATTGTCAACGGATAGAAACCTGGCACTGCTTCGTAGGGCAAAGGAAGCTGGATATCAAATTATCGCTGTATTCGTTTTGACCAAGGACCCAAGAATCAATGTTGAACGAGTAAAAGCCCGAGTTCAAGGCGGTGGGCATGATGTGCCAGCAGAAAAGATTGTCTCCAGGTACGAAAAATCACTTCAGAACCTCAAACATCTAATCCGTATTGCTGACTACACAAAAGTACTGGACAACTCCGGTGAAACGCCATCACTGATTTGTGAAGTCTCCGGGACAAGTGCAACTGTGAGGCCGTCGCAATACTGGTCAAAATCAGAGATTCTGGACCTAATCTACCTGAAATAGTTTCGTTTTCTCATATGCAACTCACAATTTGACGCTCCTTCCGAAAAATGATACCATATTTACAGCAACTTAAGGAAGTATCACATACTGAAACCATATTTCTTTAGCAATCAGCCAGCATCCTCAAACTTGAGGGTGCTGGCTTTTTATATACACAAAACGAAAAAGGAGCGATAATTGTATGTACTATCTGGTCGACCTGAAGGAAAACAAGACGATTCCTTTCAATAGCAAACTGGACCTGCTGTACTACCGTTTCAGTGAGCCGGAGCATCACCCCCTGTGGTGGGCTCCTGACGAAATCATCCCTCGGATGATGGACTTCATTGAGCTGAACGTAACCGGCAAGGATATTGTTACGGGCTTTGAGAAGGTCCCCGGTAAGTTTTGGTTCTATGGTGGAACCGCCTTCCCGTGCTACGAGAAGGTGGCTACTCTCCGCCGCTATATGGTCACGGATGAGCAGGGGAGGAGCATCGACATTCGCACTTGGCTCCCGGAAATCGCCCTTGTTAAGTCCGGCAAATACCGGCCCGCTCACAAGACGGCTGTTTCCAAGGAGCCTGCGTATCGTCGGGAACCCTGCGGTCAGGGCCGCAAACAGCACTTCCACAGAGTGGGATGCCCCGCTATGTGGCGCTGCTCTCTGGCCGAAGCCATGGATGGAGAGGACCTTGCGCTGGAAGCGGATGTCCGGCCCATGCGGGACCACTCCGGCATCCGTAAGCGCGGCATTAAGGATGAGACCTCCTTTGAGCGGGCCGAGCGCCGGGCAAGCCGTAGTTGGACTTGCTCCAAGTGCTGGAAGGACCAGTCCAAGGCTGGCCGCCAGTGGGCCAAGCATAAGAAGGCCAAAAACGGCCGGTTCCTGCGTGAGAGCATCGACAACCAGCCGCTGCTCTACGCGCACCCGGAGTTCGCGGATGACGACTACTGCTTTCGGCTTCTGATGATGGAATTCATTCTGTGGGGACGTACGTACTGACAAGGAGTTGCTGGGAGAGCGGGGTGCTCTCCCAGCAACCCGCTACGAGGGAGGTGATATTGTGGAACACATGGCGCAATGTCCCTTTTGCGCTGAACTCCAGCACATTATAGAACTGAATGAATATCTCGTGAAGAGCAGTAACCGCTCCGGGAAGACCTGTATCGAGTATCGGGTCGCACTGGTGCAGAAGACCATCTACAACGGCTATTCCTGTGGGAGTAGTACCAGTCAGTCGTTCCCGCTGAATTGTTGTCCAGTCTGCGGCCGGAAAATTGAAAATGTTGACCTGGTGGAGGGAGGTGATTAGGCCCAAACCGTTGACTTTATATTGAAATTCGATATAATCGAATTGTGTGTGAATGTGTGTAATTAGGAGGGTGGTAAATAGCAGGCAGACGCCAAAACAGGTGTATTGCCAATAAAATGGGAGGAAAAATTGACATGACACTGACAGATGAACAATGCGCTGTATTAGAAAAGATTGCCTCTAAATCCAAAATGGACTGCTGGTTCTGCATCGACGGAGACAACCAAATCCGTGATTTGGAGGAAGGCGAAAAGGTCATAGATACCATGGAGGGCGTCCGGCTGCTGCAGGAAGGTATGTCCTGTTACGCAGACTACGATTTGACCTACCGGGAAATCTATATCTTCGAGCATATCCCTGGGTTAGTCGTTCAGCCTGAACACTGGGAAGGGTTAGAAAAGCCCATGGATTATTTTGACGCAGAAAAACTCTATTCAGATAAGGTTCGGAGTATCTTAAAAGATACCTATGGCATCGACAACCTTGACTTTGAGGAAGGAGATGCCCTGCGGGTCGATATCATCCTGGATATAGCCTTCTTTCTGAGTTCAGGCAAATCAGAACAGGAAAGTATCGAGGCCGCATTGAGGGAACACAAGGACGAAATTCCATATATTCGGATGGCATCCCATGGCTACGTCATTGCACACAGTACGGATGCCCAGTCTGGGAATATTCCTAATGCAGACTTCGTGAGCCTCTATCGCGGACTGGTCGGCACAGAGTTTGCTGATGAGAACCTGGCTGTACAACTAGCGAAAGCGGATGGTGTCAAATTTATCGAAGGGATGAATGGAGTCCCAGATAACTATTACATTGACACACCGCAAAATCGGGATATTATTCTGAGATATACAAGCAGATAACCGTTAGCATATGCCCCGCTCTTTTTTGAAGAGCGGGGCTGTTTTTTTTACTGGGTCTATTCTGAATAGGGTACAAACTCAAGAGCGGTGCGGTATACTAAATGGCAAAGGAGGGCCCACATATGTTTGCTGACTACATAAAGAACGCCAGAGGTCGACGCGGCCTTTCACAGCGTGAAGTCGCAGACTGCCTCTATGTTTCTGAAAAAACGGTATCCGCCTGGGAAAATGGGCATTGCATCCCGCAGCCTTCCCTGTGGGCGAAATTGGGGGACATATATGGCATTACCATTATGGACATATTCGAACAGTTATTTCAGGACTCAGAGATGCTGGAGTTCCCGCATTTACTTTCAAAAGAAGAATATCAGGCAGTCCTTTCGGCCACGCCGTTTCTCTCAAAAAAATCCATTGAGGATACACTCCAACACCACGATGCTGGCCATGGGTATTGCTGGGACTATGTGCTCACACTGACCAGGCAGGAGTTCGAGGTCTGTAAATATCTGATGCAGGCTCATGAAGGAATGACAATCTTTGAGGCGTGGGATACCTGGATTCAACCGAGAAACACTAGAATGACTAGGAGGGAAACTCTATGCTGCTCTTAGGGCAAAGGAACATACGTAGAGTTAAAGCACAGGTTGTTGCAAACTCACTATCCAAGAATGAAGTCATGCTCTTGAAACTTATGTCGGAATTCCATGCCTGTACGCTAATGTTCCTGAACAACTACCTCCAGCGTAATCCAGAGTCGTATTTCGGATTCGATTCTGCCATGGACCTTCTCGTTGGAAAGGGGTGCGTGCTGGTACAGGTTATACTGTACGGACATGAGTGGTACGCTATGACAGACCTCGGCTATGATGTGTGTTCAATCATTCGCCGGAGGCATTTAGTGGGCCATACCAGCAATGAAAGCATCGACTATTTTCATCATGAGCACAGTGAAGGGCATATCTTTCCCATAGAATTTGACCTTGACCAGTTTAAAATGGTATAATTCTTCTATCAAACAAGGAAGTATCTGTCTACCAACAAATAAAATATCAAACTCTCAGCCAGTCCTTTTACGATTCTGTAAGAGGATTGGCTGTTTTTATATATCAATCTATATACACGAACGGAGGAAAAGAAAATGCGTAACGCACAGGTCACAAAACAGGTCACTTTCGATGAGGCTATCAGACTGATGGAGGGTATCCGTCGCTCTAATTTGGTGATGGGATACCGCTTCATCAACTACGCCAATGATGAGTGCTTCATCCGTCCTACTAAGGTCTCGGCTATCTATCGGGACTGGTATTGGGAGTGCGATTGCTGTCCGCCCAACGATACGGTCGTCACGCACCTGCACATCCTGCTGCCGTCACATGTCGCTCTCGACGTTGTGGAGTCTGTTCAGTTTGGCACCCTGATGGAGGCCATTGAAGAGTTCACGGTCGGCAGTAAGTACCGTGATTCTTAAGTGCTTAAGCACTCAAAAAAGGAGGAGTAGAACTATGTTGCCCCAGTACGTTGAAAAACAGTTGACGCTGAACCTGCTGACAGACGATATCGTCAATACAGCATTGGAAGCTGGCGACTACGAGGGTATCAGCACGGAGACGGCCAGGCAGGCGTGTTATCAGTGGATGAGCCACTCCGCAGTCTGGAATGAGGAACTGGCTCAGTTCACGGCCGAGTATTGCCAGAGTACTGACTCTGAGCCGGATGACCTTCAGGTCCTGGATGTCATCGCGGACATTTCCAACGAAATCGAGCGGCTGTTGGTCAACGAGGCCGTCATCGAGTATCGGAAGAAGCACATCCACGATGAGTCTGTGGTCCAGGCTATGGAGAAATCCGGTGTCCTGGCGGATGTCGTGGATATGTCGGCACTCCTGGCGTCTCTGGCAGTCGGTGGGAAGCAGGAAGTGGAAGACAACTGTAAACCGCTTCTGGAAGAAAACAATTTGACTGTGGCAGATGTCATCAAGGTGGCTGATGCCTACCAAGTCGAGTAAGGGAGGTTTCTATATGTGGTACGTATTGGTGTCTCATTACATTGGCCCCGGCGTTGCGCTCCAGCGAGGTTGGCGGGAGTGTGAGAACGAGGAACAGGTCCAAGATGCCCTCTCGGAAATTCTGAAACGTGGTGTCCGTACGGATGAAATCACGGTACTAAGTGTTTCTGAGCCGGAAAACACCATGTCTGTCGATGAATTCCGGGACAAGTTCGGCATCTAACTCAAAATTTCGAAAAGGAGGACGGCCTTTGCATCCCAGGAACATAAGCCTTGGGGTGCAAAGGCCAATTTTTATGAAAACATTTACGAATAAGGACAAGTATCCTTTTGCTTTTTACTGCAACGCCACCGGCGATTTGTTTATCCCTGACACAGACCTAAACGGAACGCCCCGTGACCTCAAAGATATGTCTGAACTCCCATACCCGCTCCAGGCTCTCTATGAGCGCTTCTGGAGCGAGCAGTATGGCTGGTTGACCTATATGGTCAAGGCCGATACCGGCTTCGGGATGATGATGGAACAGGAATTTTCTGCGGATGCTGGTGAGGACTACGATACCCAGATGGATGCGCTCTATGAGCAGGTCACTGCCACAGCGGAGAAAATTGAAAAGTCTCTTGCTGTCTTCTGTCCAAAAGCTGAGGTGTACCTCGGTTGGGAAACAGGGCTAGATGGCTGTCATGAACTCTGCGTGTTTGTCCCAGCAGATGCGATGGATTATGAAATCGAGCAGATGATTTATGTCCTGACCCTGATAGGGAAGGATGAGGAACCGCCCTATGAGAAAAAGGCGTTGAATTCCTGGCAATATTCGTCTTTCCAGAAGGACAACAATTATTTCTCCATTTGCGGAGGATTCCATCCATACTACGCCAAGCAGCCTGTTGTAACAATCGGCTTTACCGATGACTGCGAACTGACGGAATTCACGGTCCTTGTCGCACGGAAGGCCATGGAGGAAGACGGCGTACTTAACGCCGACAAGGTGCAGGAGCGGCTGGAGCAGGTTATGCGCAACATCAAGAAATCTGCAGCAGAGGCCGGGAAAAATGTGGAACCGGATGTCGTGATGATTCGCGCCCTCAACACGCTCTTTCCCTGTGCGTGGGAGTTTCCGAAGCCGGTCTTTACCATCAACTTTGATGCTCTGGACGAGGAGGATGAGTAAATCATGCCGGATACACCTGATTTGATTATGGAGCTGAACGACTTCGCCAACCACTGCGGGTACTTCTTCAATGCCTGTATGCAGGATGGCATCATCGCCAACAACGGCTATAACTGTTCTCACCCAGACCAGGACGAGACGGTAGAGGACGACAGTGGCGAGTCTGTTGGGTGCTGCCATTGCTGGAGCTGTCCGCTCGGGTATCCGCCAAACGCCAAAGACCTCGTTGACTGCGGCATCCTAAGTGAAGAAGATGCCCGTGCAGACTACTTCGATGAACTCTCTGGCGAGTATTTTTCGGCAGTGGACTACATCGTCGTGTCGGACGAGGATACCATCCGGCGACTGCGGGAGGCCGGGATAACCGGGCTGGCCGTAAGCACCAATTAAAATTTCAGAGGGAGGAAAAAGAGCATGAAGGAACACGCGGAAATCACGGTGCGGGATATTGCCAACCGTACCAGTAGTCACATGGTCATCAAGGACAACGGAAACGGCTCGACGCTGTGGAGTGGATACCAGTACAAGGTGCTGGAATCTATCTATGCGGACGCCGTGTGCGAGAACGTCACCGTCCAGTCGAACCGTCTTATCCTGTGGCTGCACCACGACGAGGTGGAGCGGGTCACACGCAAGGCGGCGACAGCCTGACACTAAAGGTAAGCCCCCAAGCACTTAAGTGCTTGGGGGCTTACCTTTCCCGTTTTTTGACCGCTCCACAGAAAAGTGGTATAATAAAACCAAATTTAAGGAAGTATCAGTTATCACAAAGCATATCTTCGAAAGACGACGCCGCTATCTATAATGATGGCTGCGTCTTTTTTTGAAACTTCCGGGCACAGACCAGGCTTTCAGTCTGATTGTTGTCCGTTTATATACACAAACATTCAAAACTTAAAGGAGGAAACACAAATGAACATCTATGCTATTTTTTCCTATCCGACCAACGGGCGGGACTTTGACCAGGAGGAAGCGTGTAAGGCGCTTATTCCTGGGGAGAAGTACCAGCTCCAGAACGCTTTCGTGGGTCGCAGCAATACCAAAGTGTTGCTGCGGGACATTACCGGGTACTTCAACTCGGTGATGTTCGATTTCGTGGATGGCAACGGGAAACCTGTTAATATCTACGAAATGCCCCAGTTCAGGATGTACTGATGGGTCACGGCGGTGTCTGTTCTTAACTGAACAGGCACCGCTTTGCTCCATTCCGGTCAATTTCAACACAAATCAATTTTAAATTCTGAGGGAGGAATTCTACATGCTTACCAGAATGGAGCAGGCTGACTTCACATGGACATATCGTGACCTGTGGGGTGGAACGAAAATTGGTATGGACACCCATGCTCTTAGAAGAAGCATTGGCCGTTTTTACCAGTTTATGTCCTTTGAGCTGCTGAGCAGCAATATCAGGGATATCTACATGAAGGGCGGAGATTCTTTGGAGGAACTGGTTATGGCCGTTCCCTTTGGCGGACAATTCGTCGTGTTCGATGAGAAGTCAGGTTTGATAATCTTTGCGGACATTGACTTCAACGAGCGGACAGGTCTTAACGATGTGTTTGTACATTCTCTCTTAGTCTATGGAGGCAACGAGAGGAAAGTGTACTGTGAACCAGATGATTCCGTATTTAAGGTTCTGCTGGACGGCTCAGTGCAGGAGAATCCAGAAGAATTTGTGCGGAAAAGATAAGACTGGCACTCTGCAATCGCAGGGTGCCAGCCTTTTTTATTGTGTCACATCCCGGGATAACTGCATGGCATACTCCCGCAGCCGCACACGAAGGTTCTCCTCGCCCTCCTGGTGGGCTTTGAGCACATCAAAGAGGTGGGGGAGCTTCCCGGCCAAGTAGCACAGCGAAACACCAGTCTCAGACGCAATACCGCAAAGGTAGTCGAAATTTCCGGCGCGGGCCAGCCAGGCATCCGCTTTGGCTACAGAACCCTGGGTGGGGATATAGAATCCATCCTGATTGTCCGCCTCGGCAGAGGTAGTTTTGAACTGTGCGGTGCCCCCGGTGCTGTGGTCGGAAAAGGACAGTCCGCACTCGCTCAGAATTGACAGGATTTCATTGACTGACGCGGCAGGAAAGTTACGAATCGCAGTGAGTTCCTCCTGCGTCAGCGCGGCAATATCGCCAATTTTCCGAATCCCGGCCCGCATAAGGGCATTATACGCCGGGGGAGACAGGGCCAACAGGCCAATCGAGGTATCAGCAGAAAAGCAATTATTCATCATGGAGAAGACCTCCTTAACAAGCAAATGTTCTGGAAGCACTAGCTTCCTTCTACATTAAATATTATACCACATAATACTAAATAAATCAATATTGAGTGCTTAAGCATCTAAGAACTTTTTTACCCGATACCGCCCCTCTTCGCAATTTGACTTGCATCCCAGGACATGGTAACATAACTCTATAAAACAAGGAAGTATCTATTGAACAACATACCATATCAAATTCAGCAGTCATTCTTTCGAACAAAGAATGGCTGCTTTTTTATATATACGCAAACGGAATCAATGAAAGGAGTTTTTTGACCATGAAAAGTACAAGCGGATACCCGCAGGTGTTCCACGTGCTTCCTCACGAGAAGGCACACTTGGCCGACGAAGCCATTGAACGGATACGGGCGCAGGACAAATACCTGAGGGCAAGCCTAGCGCGAGAAATCCCAGCTCTGATGGAGCAGACCAAGACCATGCGGCGGAATGAACTGACCGTTGGACGACGGTACGGCGTACTGGGGATTTCCCCGTTTGCCAACGCAGTCCGGGACGGCAAGATATGCGAGCGGCATGGAGAGGTTTATCTCTATCTCTGGACACTCGGCGAGGACGGGATGTTCTGGAATGAGAACGCCTGGGGGCACCTGGAGTTCAGCGCCTATCCCTGCCGTGGAGAAGCAGAAGGAATCTTGGTTGAAGTCTAAAGGAGGAATTCAGAATGTCCATCGAAGCAACAAATACAGGGAGCACTGTTGATGTCACCTATGGCTCCATGTGCGGGCGTATGGGGTATCACTTCGACTTCGGCGACCATGTGGAGTATATCTCCTTTCTGGACCAGCGCAAGGCTTTCATGCGAATCCTTGAGCTGATGGACGCTGGCAAGCATGTGCATCTTTGGAACTGCACGTTGACTTCCATCTACAAGGAAATCCGAGCCTGCCAGCAGAACCTCGTCGACGAGGCGGCCAACCTTTTGGCCAAGCTGAAGCAGGACTGAGCTATCACATTACTTTTTTTGAAAAGGAGATTTTAGAAATGTTGGATATTTCGAAACTGAGCGGCAATTCGTACATCCCTGGTGTCGGCGAGACGGTATATGCCATCCGCCGGAAGAAGCGGCGTAATTCCGCTGGCAGATGGATTCAGTGCCCGCGCAACACGGATGTGGAGATTGTCCAGGTCATTGTGGACGAAATCACGTTCTTCCGTCCCATCGGGGCAACGGAACTGGCTTGGAAGGGAGCAGGCTATCCGCCTCTCAGCCCGGATGACACCTTCTATGGTCAGGTCCGCATCTGCAAGGCCAATGTCGCCTCTACACAGGAGGAAGCGGAGGCCCTGCTGGCAAAGTTCAAGAAAACCGGCCTGTCGTTCAATGTGGACGATGTTGTCGAGGAAAGTGGTGACGCGGTATGAAGAACTGTCGTACCACCAGTGGCCTGCAGGCTGCCATCAGCAGGGGAGAGAGAGCCCAGCTCAAGGTGTATACCACCAGCACGGCCAATCAGGTGCTCCCCGGGACATGGGCAGTCAATGGCGACAGTGTTACCCTGAACCTGGGCGGCGGCCGGTTTGCTCAGGTATCTCGCCGGGAGTACGAGTTCATCAAGGACCACCTGAATGCAATTATGTGCTGAAGAAGGAGAGAGAAAAGTTGAGACAGTGTACTTTGAATACGGAGACTGCGGTGCAGTTCTTCGATAACCAGCCGCGCACTATCCAGCACGATGTCTGCCCACAGCCGGAGCTGACGGGAAAAGGCGTCTGGCATTGGAGCGGCTGTGAATGGGAGAGCAACGCAGCGGAAATCAACGGCCATGGGGTCATGCAATACTGCCCGGACAAGCCTGGCGAGATTCTTTGGGTCGAGGAACTGCCCGGCATGACGGAGAAGTCTGCCCGGCTGTTTCTGGAGGTCAAGGACGCCGTAATGGCCTGCTCTGGCGAGCATTGGTACTGGAACATTACCTACGGCCGCATCAGTCGGAATGAGGCCCTGGCGGCCTGCGCTGGGCGCAGAGCTGGGAGGGCAGTGTGATGTTCAGCAGCAACCAGGTGTTCGAGGTTTCCTGTACCAAGAGCCAATTAAGGGCTGTACTCGCTTTTGCCTTGGACTTGGCCAACGATGAGCGGACCCGTCCACGGAACCTCGTCTATCAGACGACCTCGGACGGTAGATTTGCCATCGGGTGGTTCCATCAGGAGCCGAAAGCGGGATGGCAAACGCTTGTGTCGCCCACACCTTCTGTGGACCTGCTTGCGGAAGCGGCAATCCAGTATCTGAAGGACTACCCGGACCACTCGATAGAGTTATGGGACGGGTCCTATGAGCAAGGGTATCTGGTGAAGGTCATCCAGGAGACGATGGCTTCAGAATGGAATGGAATCAGAAATCCGTTCTATGGGTATGTCACCATCCAGGCCCATAAGGTGTTCTACTCAAAGTAAAGGGGGAAAACTGTTTTGAATAAAGAGCCGTATGCTAAGATGCTGTCCCGGAATGGACAGATGGTTGGCCAAATCCTGAATATGCATTCCCGCCCCTGCACCATGGAGGGCTGTACTGGGGTACGAATCCATGTGAAATGGCCGGATGGTAAGAGCACCTATCCCTGTTCCAAGGGGTGCCGGGAGATTTCTCCCGGCCTGCTGCAAATTATCTGAGGAGGGGCGAACGTGAAAATCAAAAATCGTGTGATTGGCGGAGATGCAGGCTGTGTCGCCGTCTATGGCGATATGATGCGGTTTCAGGTCCAGGGCACTTATACCGCCGTACCTGAGGGCGCAGAAGAGAAAGCAGAGAACCGTCGTATGCGCATTGAGCGGTATGACGATGGAAGTGCGGATGTCACGGTACAATCCCTCGTTAAATGGGATACGTCGGATACGGACTTGGAACAGATGTACGAGGATACCCTGAACCACATTGAAGAGGTGCTCGGAATCCCGGATGACTGCCTGAGCAGTTCCTCCTGGAACGCAGGACATAATGTTCCGTACTGGGATGCTCTGCTGACCGATGCCGAGCGGAAGGTCGTGAAGGAGGAGACTCTATGAAATCCAAGAAGGCCCTTGCTTTTGAAAAGTTCAAGTTTTCTGACCCTGGCTGGAACGCCGAGGTCATCCCGATTGCCGGAAGCACCAGCGTGGCCATTTGCGCTGCTTCCGTGGACAAATATACCGGCCGGAAAATGTACGGGCAGCAGCTCGCTACATATGCCCATCGGGTGACAGCAGAGAAGGTATGCAGAGAGCTGAACGAGTTAAAAGCTCGTATGCTTGCCACCGCATACCCGTAACCAATTTCATAAAGGGCTCCAGTATATGCTGGGGCCCTTTCTCTGTGTTCAGTTCTAACACATGTAAGCACTTAGGCACTTAAGCGCTTAAGTGCTTGCACGGTATGAGTGATATGCGGGCGGCCGTTTTGACTTTACGGACGATAGATGGTAGGATATTACTATCAAACGAGGAAGTATGGTAACGCAAAAGCATTATTTTATAGGTTCTAAGCGGTTAGGTTCATTTTATGAGCCTGACTGCTTTTTTCATATATACACAAACATTTTCAAAGGAGACGATTTTATGGACATCAAGAAGGTAAACAAAGCAGTTAGTATTCTGGAGGACAGCAACCGCCTTCTCAAAGGCCGGATGGATGAACTCCGCCATGCGCTGGAAAAGAGCATCCTTCCAAAGGATGACGCCGACCCTTACTCCGTGCTGGAGCACTGTGAGGCCGAGTATGAAGCGGTGGAGATGGCAATTCGGGCTCTGCAGTCTGAAAGCCATTCGGACGTGACCGACCTTCGCAAGAGTTGGGTTCTGTGCTGGGAGGAACCCACCGGCCAGCGCAGATGGGAAGCCTTTCACTGCGCAGATGGTGTGGGCGACAAACTCATTGAGTTGGTGAATGCCTACAACGAGTTCGAGGCCGCACTTCACCCAGGAGACCATGAGCAGCCGTACGGCGCGATGGATTTTGAGGACAAATTCATTATCCTCTGCCTGCATCCCAGTGCTGACAGAATCAGCATTGAGAGTTTGCCTGAGTATTGCTCCAGCGCATGGGTCACGAACAACTCTGACCCGGCAGTGAAGCCACATTTCGGCTATAAGCAGGCCAGGGCGGATATCGTCAAGTATCTCCAGGCCCAGCCGGAGAAGTACTTCAAGCAGCGCGGCAGAAGCAAGGACGAGGTGCTCAATGACACGGAGACCATTGCAAACCTGGCCTGTGAGCATATGCACTGTGTGAGTCAGTCTGGCATTGACCGTGAATGGTCCTGCAAGGACGCATGTGACCATACGCCCGGAATCCGCAAGAACGATGAGGAAGGAGATGACCTGGTGTGAACGAGGCAGTATCTGGAGTCATCACACTATGGCGAGACGGCATTCCGTTCTGGTTTGACATCTATGCAGACCCTATCTGCTCCATCCTGAAGGGAAAGATGCTGCTGGTCGGCCTGGATGATGTTATCCCAGACCATTTGTACGCTGTCGTCGCCTTGCTGTCGAATGGGAACCCCGGGATGTGCCAAATCATCCTGAAGGAAATCCTGATGGCCAGCCGAGACGACGTTAAGACCGCTCTGGCAGCCGGGGAGTACCTGGACCCGTCCGTGATGGACCGGGTGATGTTCCGCTTTCATGGAAAACTCCCAGATGTACAGGACCCCGCTGCTATGGACCGGCTGATGCGCCTCTACATGGCGCAGAAGGTCCAAAGCAAGGAGACCTTCTCTGACAATGCCATGGACACCCAGCAGTATTGGTCTGAAGTGACTATGCCAGGGGACGTCGATGAGTCTGTCCCGTACTGCGAGAGACTTAAGTCCTATACCAATGCCAAGTAAGGAGGGGGATTCTAACATGGATGAGCTGTTTTCCGTAATCACAAGTTATCTGGCCCGTGCCGGGTACGAGGTTTTGGACGGCGATGCAGCCAAGTTTGTCATTCGTGACAAAATGAAGGACGAAGATTTCGAAATTACCATCAGCGAAATTGCTGGTTGAGAAGGAGGGAAAGAGTATGAGTGTCAGTTCTGAGCTGCGTCTCGACGGACACGTCGATTTTGACGTTCTGTTTGAGATGGTCAAACTCCTGTTTGACAAGGGGGCAAAGAAGAATTTCCAGGTGGACAATTTGGGGCCCATCGCCGAACTAGATGATGTGAAGGAAGTTTACGGCGAATCCAAAGACTATGAGACGGAATTCGGCTGGATTTCCTTCACCTATGAGGGTGAGAAGAGGTTCCTGAACTACCAGTACCGCAACATCAATACCTATGAGGGCTTGCGGTACTATGAGAAGCTCGGTGCGGCGGATATGGTCAAGGCCGAAACATCCATTCTTCGGATTGGCTACTGGGGCCATGCGGTGAACATCATGGAGACCATCGCCCGCTACTTCGGCGGCTGGCTGGTGGACCGCGATGATTGCGACGACCCGCCCCGTAGAATAGGGACTGTGACTGAGTTCTACGCACACATCGGGCATTTTGCCCGGGAGCGTTTTATGCTGAATCTGTTCTCCAAGTGGTGGCCCGCTGTCAAGGACTGCGGTATCAAGGTTCCGAAGTCCACGGTATTCTCCGTGCCGTCGGAGCTGATGAAGCATTTCTACATGGAGAAGCCGGATGAGGATATTGCCGCCGTTCGGGCTTGGGTGGACAGCATCGTACGCCCAGGGCTGAAAAAGGCAGGTATTCAGGGGCTCCTCTTTGTAAAGAATGGAGACTTCAGCAATAAGTTCGATGCGGATAAGTCCTGCATGGTCCTGCCCGACAAACTGACCGACGCCATCATCAACATCAACTACGCCGCAGCCTGTTGCGGCGCGGATATGGGTGGTGGCTGGAGTGAGTTGGTCGTTCGGGAGCGCATCCGGCATGACGAGAGAGTGACTCCCTGTATTTACCATGGGTTGCCGCTGCGCTCTGAGTTCCGGGTCTTCTATGATTTTGACCTCAAGAAGGTGCTCTTTACCGCCAACTACTGGAATTATGATTATGTCTACGGGCGTCTCTATGATGCGACGGACAAAATCATCTTCGACCACGAGCGTGAGCGGATTGAGAGCACATTCAAGGAGAAAAAAGGCGTGGCAGAGGCCCTTGTTGCCGAGCACATGGCCAATGTGGAAGGTCTCTCCGGCCCCTGGTCTGTCGACCTCATGATGACCGAGGACGGTGAGTTTTATCTCATCGACATGGCCGTGGCCGAGCAGTCCGCCTATTGGGAGTTCCGTCCCGGCAATGAGCGGAAACTGGCTGAAAACCGGGTCAAATCTGAGCGGCAGAGGCAGAAGTTCGCTGAAATGGTAGGAAACTTCTGCACATAACTTATTCTGAAAGGAGGCTGGGTCGTGATGTCCAGCCTCCTTATCACTATTTTTTATCGGAGGTATGAAACATGGAAAACAAAAAGCTGACTGGCGATTTCCTTCTGATTGAAGGCTATGCCCAGTGGGAAAGTGATGAGGAGTGGGAAGAAAACCGCTACGCTGACGAGCGGCCTACGGCTATTCTCGCTATCAAGGAGTGGTTCCTGCAGAAATTCGCTGAGGATTCTGGTTATGGCTCCCTGGAGGAGTTCTTTGGGGACTACACCTGGGAGACCATCGACTCCCTCCAGGCTGAGGCTGAGATGGCGGCGGCTTTTGCCTTTGCCTATCGGCCGATGTTGGAGCCGCACTTCCAGTTCCCGGAGGTGATGACTGCGGAAATGGCACAGGCCCTGGTGGAGTTCATGGAATCTGAGCCGATTTATGAGCGCATTACCAAGGCACTGCCCAAGAATCCCGCCAAGCCGTTTGTGGCCATTGGAAACAATATCATCGTCCCCAGCGTCGAGCAGGGGAGAGTGGTAGCCAGTTTCCTGACTGCCCTGGGTGTCGAGGCTCTTATGGTTTCCCCTATGGGCGATGAGAACCGTGGCCGGATTTGGATGAATACCGGAGATGCAGAAGCCGCCGCCGAGGATGAGTCTGCGCCACAAGGTATCCCATTTGTGTTCACTGACTGTATCTGGCTGGCAAATCAACTCCGCGACTCTTTAGGGGACGGGCCTGCCACGGAAAACGGGGAGCGCTGCAGCAATTACATGGACCTGATGACCTTTGATGGGAAGGCTTTCAAAGCCCAACTCATTGAAAGAAAAAACGATGATGGAGTCCCTGACTACTATTCGATTCATTTCATTGACGATATCAATGGTTCGGATTGCCAGTTGCTGGATACTGTGGGGACATTCATCGGAGAACTTGCCGGTTGCCTAAAGCGGAGTCAGGAAAAGGCTTTCGCCAAGTGGGAGAAGACCCATGGCCGGGATGTTGAGGCCATCGTTCCAGCCAAATTTGTCTCGGTCTGGGACGGAGGTACGCTTATCGAGACCGGATGCAAGGTCAACCTGAAGACTAGGGAAGTCTTTGACATTGAGGTCGTTGAGGATGTTGCGGATATGCTCGACACCCTGGATGAGGAGTACATCGTGCTCCCCGGCGTCAAAGAAACCGTTGTCCAGGCAGATGAGCGAGAAGACGGTGAATACTGGTATCGGTGAGGAGGGAGCACGAATGGCAAAGTTCTACTACGGAACTCTGAAACTTGATGGAGACCCCGCCGCATTGAAAAAGCTGGTTGACCACTTGGAACGGCTGGCTGAGTGCTGCGCTGCTTCCGGTGCTGTCTCCCTTGATTACCTGCCTGCGATTTTTGAGGATTACCCGGAGGAACAGCACGTGTTCTGCGCTGGGTGGGATGCCAGTGACATTGAGAATGGCCACTTGGTGCTCCGCACCCGCAGCTACTACGACTATGGCGACAACTTTGCCGCCATTCTCTGCCGCTCTCTCGGGCTTTCTGGAAGATTGCGTGTGGAAGACGATGAAGGCAACCCGGATACATTTGAGTTCTCTTTCGATGAAGATGTGCCCATCTGTAACTGGCGTGAACTGAACTGAGATAAGGAGTTGTTTTCAATGAAAGTAAAAGTGTTTCGCTTTACAGTATGTGAGTGCCAGGGCATCGGACGTCCTCCGAGAATGGAGCGGACCGGACTGACTCCCAGCGAGATTGAGGAGCGGGTCAACAGATTCTGCGAGACGGTCAATGTCGTCAGCATCAGTGTGACCCCTGTTACTTACAAGCAGCACGATGGCGGCGGCTATGATGATGTTGAACTCTGGTATAACATCGTCTATCAGACAAAGTAATTATGGAGGGTCTTATGCAGAATCATATGGAGTCCAGTAAGAAGACCTGGCGCTATACCCTGGTAGACCCCTACGGGAACCTCAGCACCATCGAGCGGGATACCCCGCCCACCACGGTAAGCTGGGAGTACATCTGCCGGGACTACCACTTTGGCGCGGAGTCTCGTGAGAAGGCCGAGGCGCTTATGGTTAAGCACTTCGAGGCTCATTCCCCGTATCGGGGTTTCTGCCAAATCGCCAAGCACCTGGGATACACGCTGGTTTCTATAGACACAGACGGAAACCGATATATCCGGTGCGGCAATTACCCGCAGGGCCCTTTTATGGGCGAGGAAGAATAATAAATTGCTGGCCTGGGGTTCTCTCCAGGCCAGCCTCAAAAAGGAGATTGATTATGAAAAACTTATGGTTCCGTGCAGGTGTGACCCTGCAGCTCAACGATGACGAGGTGGATACCATCCTCAAGACTGGTGCGGACGATAATGGCAACATGGACATCGTTGAGAACGTCGTCAAAACCGCCCTTCAGGAAGGCCGGTTCGCGTTTGACGGGAACTCCTACTTCCCGGAGCCGGAGGTAGAGAGTGTTATCCAGGCTGAAGGGCTTCCTTATGCGCCCAGCGAGCCGGAGTTTGATATGAACTGGCTTGGCGGCTTCACATTAGCCAAGCCTGCTGTGAAAGATGATATGCTCAGCCGGGCCAGCGCTCTGATTGACCGGGTTGTCAATGAGAAGGACTACCACTGGAGCGGTGTAGTAAGGGAAGTCACTGTCAATAGCGACGGTATTTCCCTCTTCATCAACAGCGGCGGATACAATTTCTATGCAACCCCGGACCAGATAAAGGAACTCCAGACTTCCGCTCCGGCTGCGCCGGTCGAGGAGGCGGAGGAACCTCTGCTTGGCGTCAAGACGCCTCTGGGTTCTTTGGTTGCCCGAGAAGCGCCTGATGATGAGTACCCCGGAATCGACATCTACCTGAACAAGCGCAGCGGGGAACAGGTCCCTGTCGCCCGAATCGAGTATGTCCCTGGCGGCGGAATGTGCGAGCCTGAGCAGAAAGACCCCAGAAGCGTCATCCCGCAGGAACGCATCCAATTCGCCGAGATAGGCTATTGGTCTGGCACCCAGAAAGCTGTCCCGGTGTTTACTCCGGGGCTCATGGCCAGAGTCTACAATGACGAGGCCAAGGATGAGCCTATCACCATCGCCTACAACGATTTCAAGGAGGAAGAATAAAATGCGGAAAAATGTCTGCATCACGTATCACATGAGCAGGGAGAACGAGGTGGCGGAGACCTGCATCACCATCCCGATGGATGCGGCGGTCGCTGATGATGTGCTCGCCAATCAGGAAAACAGCCAGTATGTCAAAGAAGGCAGTTCCAGCATCACCCCAATCAAGCAGATTCTGAGTAATCTGGCGGAACTTCAGGGGTATGTGGAAGCGCACTTCTGCTGCGCTGAGGAGCAGAGCACCTTTTAATTGCGCTAGGGGCGGACAGGATTTTCTGTCCGCCCCTCTAAATTTGACTTAAAAAATAAAACATGGTAAGATATTTCCATCAAATAAGGAAGTATTGAATTTAAACCTCAAAATATATTCTAAGGCTCAAGACAGTGTATCCGATTCTCGGGTGTGCTGTCTTTTTTTATATATACAACAAATTTTTTAAAGGAGAAATGAACCAATGAAAGCCATGAAAACTCGTAGTGTAAGACACATCTTTATCCTCTGCCTGACTGCCATTATGGCCGTCCTCTGCAACGTAGGCGTTGCCTATGCTGCTGATGCCGAGCCGACCGACATCGGCCCTGCCATCATGATGGATGAGAACGGCGTCATCCACACTGTGGATAAGAACGGCAAGACTGCTGTTGTTCCCACCATCGGAAATGCTATCCGCATGGAAGAAGATGGCACCATCGTCACCACAGACGGGGAAGGCAATGAAACGGAGTTCACCCCCTATCTCGCTCCCGCGCTCTGCATGGATGAGTTTGAAAACCTCATCTATGCGGAGAATGGGTACAATGTCGTGTCTATGCTGGGCCCTGTGTTCCAGACCGACGAGGACGGCAACATTGTTGAGACGACCGCTGACGGTATGCAGACCGTGGTCGGCAAAGCACCGTTCGTAGTTGGGAAAATGGCCGAGGACGGGAAAATCACCCTGGTCGACGCCGATGACACCATCCTGTACTTTGAACTGCAGGATGACCAGGCGAAGCTGGTAGCTGCGATGACCCCGGCCATCTACATGGACGGGAACGGCGTCGTCATCTCGGTCGATTATTTCGGCCGGGAGACGGTGATTTCCGCTTCCGAGGGATTCGTGCCTGCTCCTGTCGGCTATGACCAGGAGGCGAAGTAAGCTGTATGGAAAACAATACAATTTCCCCTGGCCGGTATCGCCACTACAAGGGTAACGAGTATCAGGTGTTGGCTGTTGCAACACATTCTGAGACTCTGGAACCCATGGTGGTTTACCAGGCGGAATACGGAGACCGCAAGATTTGGGTTCGACCGGCTTCTATGTGGAATGAGATGGTGACGAAGGATGGGGTCACAGCCCCTCGCTTCAAGCGCATCTCAGACCCGAAGGTATCTATGGGGGCGAAGAGAGCTGTTGAGCTCATCAATCATATGATTGACCGTATGATTGATGATGCTGGCGGGCATTCTCGGGAGGCTCTGGCTCAGCTTATTGAGTTGGGCTTCACTCGGGAGGAACTTGTTGACGAGTTCCAGTTCCCAACCGCTGACGTCGACGACCTGATGTCGGAGTGCGAAAGCGGCAGCGAAGACGCATAAGCGCAAGGGGAGTGGCACATTAGCCACTCCCCTCTATTTTTTACGGAGGATTGTTTATGGACATTTTTGAAAATGACAGAGAGACCAGTCAGCGCACGAAACGGGTGAATCAGCGCTGTGAAGCGTGCGGCAGAGTTTTCCCTGTGCTCTATAAGACCAGATTTGACAGTACCCTCGGGGCCTATGTCGATGATGGCTATGACTATGTGGGCGACGCCTGCGGCTGCGAGTCCGCCTTCGCGCCGGATGATGGCGAACTGAGCATGTCCGAATGGGTCGATACCCTGAATGCTGCCAGGCATAAGGCTGTGACGGACCACGCCGTTCTGTTTGAGATGGAACTGGAAGCAAGCCCTACCGCAAGCGAACTTCGGGCTATTCTCAGCCTATTCGAACCGACTGAGCATCTGGTTCCCATTGATATGGCTGCCAATAACAGCTATGCTGTGGGATTCATGCCGGACAGCCTGGCGAACCTTCTGGACTACGACCTGCGGTATTACGAGCAGGCCATCAGCAAGCTCATGGACGACGAGTGCCTTCTCATGGATATCGCGTCGACCAAGGCCCTGCCGCACGGCGCTCTGTATGAGGTCGTCGTCAAGGACATTCCAACCTATATTTTCCGAAATCTGCCGAATGGCGAAAAGGAGTGATTTTTATGCTGGGGAGCAGCGTCCACTACGCGCAGTTCGTACCTGCCAGCCTATTTCAACTTTCATATCTGAAAGAGAGACGGTTTGGAGATTATCATGCCACCATCGAGCGGCGTCCTGCTGAGGGAGAGCCCCGCAGGCTCAAGGTCTGCTGGTGCCGTGTGGCTCCGGGCCTCTTAAGTGAGGTGCCCGACCATCTCCGGCCGTTCCACCTCGATTTCATCGAGCAGAAAAGCGGGGATTGGTTGGTCGCTTTCAAAGCCGAGAACATTCTCGCCAGTCTCTATGTGAAGATGACTGGTACAGAAATGGCCAGCCTTCTTGAGAGAGCGGCCCAGTGAAGGAGGATTCATATGGATATCGATTACCTGGAGCAGGCTATCGGAGCGATGCTGATGGCAAAGGTCATCACCTTCGAGGCCAATTCGTGGGCGTTTGGCTTTGTGGATATGGTCGTAAAAAGCACCGTATTTGTTGAGCCGGAGTCCATTATTTCGGTCGTGGAGGATGACTGGAACGACGGTCCTGCCGCCAGCGTTGCAAAACTGCTGTCCAAGCATGTGAGAGACGGAGAACTTCACTTTATCCCTGTTGAAGAACAGCACTGAACGAACGGAGGAATATCATGTCTGAATATTACATCAAGCAAAGAGGCCATTTGGAGGTCCTGTTGGAGTCCCTCATCTCGGATGATGTGGACGCCTATCTGTACGATAGTACGGACAGTGCCTGGGGGCTTATCTATCATAAGCCGACCAACGCCATCATGACCATCAGCTATGATGGAGTCAATGGCATTTCTTTGTCCAGTTGCCTGAAGCCCAACAAGTGGCATGGCACTGGGTATCCGTGCCTGGAGTCCGGCCTCCGCTGGATTACCAAGGATGACCTGAAAGCAGCATTTCATCAGGCAAAAGTTCTGCTGGCAAAGGACATCATGGCTCACAAAGAGACTAAAGTCCCTGGTATCTGTCTTCCCGATGATTTACAGAAACATCTGTATCGGGACCTGGATGAATATTTTGAAACTCGCTGGTCTGGCCAGAGAGCGAGAGAAAAATTCATTCAGGTCATGGGCGGAGAATGCGATTGAAGACGAAAAGGAGGGCTTTCGTTGAGCACGAGAAGAGTAACTGACCTGGCGGAAAAGCTCCAATATAAGGAAAACGAGCGTTTGCTGGAGAAACTGCCCATCTGGATTACAGAGTCCGAACCTTGGGCAAGAAAGATGATGGACCAGTATGGCCCGAATGGCGCACAGAAGGATGTGGATGGATACAGGCTTCTGTATATCCTGAATCACCTCTGCCCGTCGCTCTACCACTTTCACCGCCAGCCGGACCCGAAGCGCTTCATGGGCGATATGGACGGTTACAACGCCGCTGCGCAGAAGCATTTCCTGGAAAATACCCAGGCCGGGTTGCTGGATAGTGATGGTTCCCTCATCCAAGAGGGTGTCTGCTACGACGCTGATAACTTCAATACCTTTCTCGCAGTGGCAAATTCCTACTGCGACAAGTATTTGGAGCGGCTTTGGCATGAGCTGGCGGATGTACCGTTTGATGACCACCAGGAAAGCGATATGACCTTGGCGGAGCCTTGGCATGGTTTCCCGGTCGGAACGGAGCGTGAGGACATCTGGCACTGGTTCGATACCAGATATAGCGGAGGGGTGGTAGCGCTCCTCTACGGAAGGAGTAATTGAAATGACACTGAACGAAGTAATTGACAAAATCAATGCGGCGATTCTGGGCGTCCCGCAGGAGGAGAGGATTCGAAAGCTGGCCGGGAAAACCTCGTTTCTGCAGGGGCTGCTCCGACAGGAGATGGTCGAGTCGGATGAGGCGAAGGCGGCACTTGCGGAGTACCACATGCGTGCTGAGATAACCTGGGACTTTGGAGTGCCGGTTCCGACACTGGATGTCTATGTCCAGTTGACGGAGGACAGCCCCTATGCCATTATCGGGCACCGTTACAGCCATGGGTCGTGGAAGTTTCTTTCGTTCAAACGGAAGAAATACACAATCAATGGCCGGGCAACCATGTCGGCTGACCTCGCTGTATTGAGTGAGTTTGGTCCCAAGGGCGACCTCACGGTCGATGAGTACTACGCTGAGCGGTTCCGTAGCATTCAAAAAGCCTGCGAGGGGACTATCCAGATGGTGAAAGGCATCGACCTTCTCATTTCCACGTTTGGCCATGAAAAGGCTGCGGAGCTGATTCAGAGCATCAAGGATTTGGATTCCAACACAGGGCTGAATTTCTTCAACAGTCAGCATAAAGGTTTCTGGAATCGTTCCATTTTCAATGATGGGGTTCGGGACAGAATCCTGGCGTTGGACGCATCTGGCATGGATAAGTTCAGTGACTTGAGTGACCTGGCGGCGGACATCCTTCTGGACGCAACGGACTACATTGGCAACCAGAAAGAGCAGTTTCCAGTCAGAAACGGTGATATCGCCACCATGCGGAACAGCGCTGGATTTCATGCCAAACTTCAGGAAGTGGTCGATGAGTGGGCTGCGGACCGCGCCAACGATGGTGCTGACCTGCAGATGCCACAGTCACAGGCTGCCAAGTTCGTTTGGGACCTCTACATGCTGTATATTATTGGAGACTGAGAACGGAGGATTTATCTATGCCTAATTCTGAAAAAATCTTTTTCTTCCTTTCTGTGGAAGGCCCATCCGATGAGCGCCTCACATGTGCGGAACGGCTGAATGGCCATCGCATCCTTTGGCACAAGAAATTTTTGTGGCAAAAGGAATCTATGGGCATCTCCTTTTACATCGGAAACGGTTCTGAGAGCGATGCTGGCGATATCGTCAACAGCGTCTCGGCTGCAGTCGATGGACTGCCCAACCTGACGGCATTTCTGGAGGAGATGCACGACCCGACAACTTTCAGCCAGTGGCACTGCTGGCATCACGGGAACCACTCCTGGATTGATGCGGCAGATGGTCTTCTGTATGAGTCGGAGCTTGACCTCCCGGATTTGCTCATTGATATGGGCGAGCACCCGGAAAGATACCAGTAAAACTGAAGCCCCGCACTATTTGTGCGGGGCTTCCCCTAAAATGAAAAGAGGTAGTATATAATATGCGAAACGGTCATCTGATTGCGATGGAGGGTCCTGTCACCAGGATTGTCCGAGAGCAGAGCTGTCTCCTAATGGATGCGGCGGCTAACAACCCGCAATGGAGACTTCCCAATGTCTTTGCCCTGTCCCTCCCATGGGACGATGACAGCGAGTCTCTTGTAGGCAAGCTGGAGGCCGGTGTATTTGGCTCGCCGCCGGATATCTATGAAGCGACTATGGTCTACCTGATGGATATTTGGCACTCATTCAGGGTTGATTGGGGCGAGGACTATAACGCCGGTGGGCTGGCAATCATTGAGAACTATGTCCCTCACAGTTTTCTCCAGCAGGGGAGTCGCTTCCCCAAAGAATTGCGCCGAGACTATAACCGCTGGCTCATCGATACCGCCTACATGAAGCTCCATCTGCCTGCGCCGGATACCGTGCTGTATCTTGATGTGCCTGTCGAACTTCGTGCGCAAGCCGGTGGCGCATCCATATCGGATGATATGCTCCAGCAGGAAGAAGCTGTCCGTACAGCAGAACTGGAGATTGCATCCAGCCTGGGCTGGTTAGTAGTCGATTGTTCGAACAATGGACAGATGCGCGCAAAAGCGTCCATCCAAAACGAAATCTATGCGTACACTGGCTTGCTTTTTAAGTAAGGTGTGATATGATTTCATTAACAATACCCGATAGCTTGTTTACTGGAGGCCGTATGGAACTATTCGAATCATTCCTCAGGGCGATTGCCCCTTATGTTATCGTAGTCGGTTCCTTCGGCCGCAATGAGGAAACCGAGGACAGTGATATTGACTGTTACCTGCGGAGTAAAACCCCAGAGGAAATCGACCCAGAGACTGGGGACGATACCTATATGCCTGAAATCATTGCCATTGTAGATAGTTTTGGCCTGGCCTGGTCCAGTGTCATTGTGGGCCACATTGCCGTGGAGCGGCAGCCGGGTATCCCGAGAATGGTCGAGATAAGCTATCATTATTGCATTCCCTACGCAGAACCTGTGTTTGAGCGGGTAATTTACGGCGTGCGCTTCCTGTGCGCCAAAGACGACAAGAACTGCTCTCTGGATGAGCGCAGTGATTTTCTGGATTGGGATGACACCGTTGGCGACAACGTGATTCGTCACCCACTGCCACCATATTAACAGTAGCCCCTGCGTTCTTACGGACGCAGGGGCTTTTCTTTTCTGAAAATTGACTAATAAAATTTTAAATGGTAAAATATATACATCAAGATATAGGAGGTTATATCTTATGGATATCTTGCAGAGACTTAAGGCAAAATCCAGAGCGACAATCCAAAACCTTCGTCCAACGGATTATCAGGATGCAGCCGTTGTCCAGGCTGAGACGAATGCCTTTGGCACCATCCTGGGGCAGATTGATAAGAGTGGAAAGTACCCTATCGTGTTCCGTATGGACGGCCGAAACAGGCTCAATCGAAGCATCTTGGCCACCGGGGAGCAAGACAAACTGGAGTCCTTTGCCAAGAACTTCATCTTTCAGGCCGTGAAGCGCCGCGAGTCCATCCTGATAAATGACCCGGACAGCAGGCTCTTCAATACGATGAGTTCGTATTTGAGTTCAAAAGGTTATACCGTGCGATATCTGGACCTGGACCGCCCGGAACTGAGCGATAGCTGGGAACCTTTCCAGCCGTTCTTCTATGCGGAGAATTGTCCTGGGGCAGGGGACCCAGGCTATGCCGCCTTCCTTGCACATGCAATCGTGGACCCGGCCTGGGGTGATAGTTCCGAATCTTCCTCCGCCGCACAGGACCTTCTGACGGCACTTATCCTGCGTGTCGTCTATGGCATCTATGATGAGAAGACTCTGACTGCGGTGTTCCAGCTCCTGAAAACACCGTATGGCCTGCAGTATCTGGACACTCTCTTCACTGAGGAGTTCCAGGGGAATGCGGCTCGTATGGCTATTGAGTCCTATCAGAAGTTCAAAAAGCACCCGGAGCCGCTGCAGCAGGATGTCTTCAAGAAACTGCCGTCCCTGGTTGAGCCGCTTCTGAAAATCTATCCGGCGGCTTCTGAATTTCCCCGGCATACGGTTCCTATGGATATGCACCTGCCTGGTAATGCCCCTTGCGCGTATTTTATCAAATACAGCAGGGATAGCCAGAACGCCAGGGTGGCCGCATTCTTCTTTGGCGCGTTTTACAGGTCCCTGTTCAATGACTCGGACGCGCTTGCAAAACGTGGTGCTGTATCAATCCCCACGCCGGTAAATTTCCTTCTGCACGAAATGTCTTCCATCGGCCAAATCTTTAAATTGGATTTTGCTTTGGCCACGTCACGGAAGCGAAATGTCAATTTCTGCATGACGGCCAATAGTATTCAAGACCTCTCCCAGACATATGAGAGTTGGCTTACGGTTTCCGCAAATTGCTCTACGCATCTTGCCTTTAGCCCGTACAATGCGGCGGACATCGACATGATTCAGAAATGGGTTGGCCCAGGGGAAGTTGTCTTTGACCGCAAAAGCCTTCAGGATGATACTGTGGTTATCCTGCTCCATTTCCATGAGCCTATTTTCGCCAAGGAATATCCTTACACGCTGCATTCCGAAGCGGCTGACCCCATCATTCGGGCCGATGCTCCGGCAGATATCATCAGCTTACTGAGCCACAACGGTCTAAAGGAATATCGAGAAGGCCGCGATGCGGTTTACAAAGAATATATGCGGATTTTTCCCAAGGCAAACGAGGTGAACCGTGCCTGGTTTGGCGAATGCGAGTCTATTCCTGTGCCAGACTCTATTCTGGAGAGGGTAATTGAGCCAGACAATTCCGCCTCTAGCAAAAAGCTGGTCAAAATTAGCGACTACGGCGCGACTAATCTGGAGGCGGTCGCAATCCTGGAGAATATCTCTCAGAGTGCTTTGGTGGACCGACTCCTGACATCTCCCTGTATGTTTGTAAAGGCCCAGTTCCTCGGCCGCGATGCAAATACAGTAGAGCCGATTGCCAATATCGTGGAGTATTACCAGGCGCAGTCCAGCCGGGCGATGTCGTTGGAGAAAAGCCGTGAGCTGCTGTACCTGATAGAAGATGTTGCGAAAGCAATCCTGGTGGACAGTGAGAAGCTGAGGCGGCAGAACAAGTACCTCTACTCCAACATGGTGGATGTGCTCAAGATGCCGGAGTTCGCGGAAATCTGTCAGGACATGGAGGCCCACCGTTTCTGCACCACTGCGCAGTTCCAGCAGTTGGTGGAGACCATGCTGGAGAATATCAGCGACCGCCAGGTGTACGCAAGTCCTTTCCTATTCCGCAATCTGGTTGTTATCCTCCGGGACTTCAGCCAGTGGTTCGGCGGCCAGACCTCGCTGGACTGGTATACGAAGGCGAAACCCGTCATTGAATTTTTACTGGCTTAAGGAGGTGAATTTTATGGAGCTTGAAGGAAAAACTGTGCTGATAACCCCAGAGATGGCGGAAGAGTTCCTGACGCACAACATCAGGAATCGGAACATTCGACTACCGTATGTCGATGAGCTCGCCACCTATATGCGGCAAGGAAAGTGGGACGTTACCCACCAGGGCATCGTCTTCTATGAGGATGGAACCCTTTTTGATGGGCAGCACCGCCTGCACGCCATCATCAAAGCTGGTATTCCCGTCAAGATGATGGTCACTTATGGCATCCCGCTTGCTACAACTCATGCTGACACAGGGCTGAAACGCTCGGAGGCAGACTTGGTAAAGTTGATGGGTAACAGCGAGTTTCAGTGGGTCGGGGCCCGCGAAATTGCCATTACAAACATCCTAAAGGTACAATTTCCCCGTCTTGGCCTTGTAACCTTGGAAGATAAAGCTGCGTTCATGCAGTTTTACAAAAATGCCTATTGTTTTGCCAAACAAGCCTACCATCCAAACGGGTCTGGACTGCGGAGTGCAGCTATCTATGCAGCTTTTGTTTGTGCCTACATCGAAACGGGGGCAAAAGAGAGGCTCTCCGCCGCAGGGGCACTCCTTGCATCAGGGCTGATTGACAGTACTACCTCAGATGCCTGCTCAAACAACATGCTTCTCCTCCGCAACTATGTCATGCGGGCTGAATACCGGAAACTGGGTAAAACTGACGGCAGCGGGCAAAACAAGGTCATCCTCTTTGCTTCTGCAAAAGCCCTGGCTTCCTATATGAAGGGGAAGCCCATGCGGCGCATCACGATTCCGAATGCTTTCCCATTCCACATTTACAATCAGTACGGCATGATTTGTAGTTAAGTGCCGCTATGCTGAAACTGATTGCAATGCTGACGATGCTGGTAGACCATATCGGCCTGCTGTTCTTCCCGGAAATTATAGTCTACCGTATCGTCGGCCGGATAGCAATGCCGCTATTTGCTTACGGCATCGCACAGGGATATTGGTACACGAGGCAGCACGGGACAACAGCCCGGTATTTGTGCAGAGTCTCTGCACTTTTCCTCGTTTCTCAAATCCCATACAATCTGGTCCAGTATCAGGCCGGAGTGGCGCTGAACTTCAATATCTGCATATCCTGGGTCCTGGGGATTGTTGCACTGGCTATCCTGGACAGCCAGGTACATTATCTTTTGAAGACGCTTCTGCTGACGGCCATTGCCGCAGCTATCACGGGAACATGGCTGGATTATTCCTTTTTGGCTGTCTCAATGGTGATAGCCTTTTCATTGAGGTTCCGGGTCCAGAAGGGGACACCCATAGCTTTTTGCGCTGCTGGTGCCTTGGTGACTATGTTCTCAGTACTGTACAGCAATTACATTGAGCTGTATGCTTTGGCGGCACTACCAATTCTGCTCTGGGTTGAAAAGGAGCCGGAACGGCGAGGCAAGACGCTTAAAATCCCCAAATGGGTTGGATATGCGTTCTATCCAGTCCATTTATTACTGCTTGCAACAATAAAATTCATCGTGCAATAGGAGGACGACATCATGAATTTCCCGATTGTTTTCCGATTCACCGACGCAAAAACACAGGACTTACTCCTCGCGGTTTCCCAAAAGCTAGGGAAATCCCCCATCGAAACCATACAGTCTGTTATCTGTAACGAGCGAACTGTTGAGGCGATTTCTGAGGGCTGGGGTATTATCGCACTGTCCATTTGGGGACACGGCGAAAACAAGTTCGACGATGCTGACTTTGCAAAGTTGGACGAACCCGAATTGGAAGTGCCTCTGAGCGAAGACCAGGTTGCGAACCTCATCGCCTACGCTGACGGTGACGAGTCGGTAAAATCCATTGAAGACTTGGTTGGCGTATTTCTGATTTTTGAGGCGGATGCTCTGGGTTTCCACGTTTGAAACGCTAAAACACTTAGGTGCTTAGGCACTTAGATTCTTAGGTGCCATGTTATTCTTACTGAACCCTTTTCTCTCCCGCAAAATTGACCAATAAAATCTTGAATGGTATAATAGGAACAAAATCAAGGAAGTATCTAAAGAGGAAATTCTAGAGGATGTGGACATTCTCATCACAGGCGACAAAGATTTCACCGGAATTCCGATTGAAAGACCGGAAATCCTAACACCTACTGACTTCATCACCAATTATATGTAATTCCATTTGAGGGAGCGGCTTTATGTGCCGCTCCCTTTTTCTGAAAATTGACCAATAAAATTTTGAATGGTATAATAGGGACAAATTCAAGGAAGTATCTAAAGAAAAAATTCTATTATTATGATTCAAGCAGTCATTCTTCGCAATTCATGCGGGAGTGGCTGCTTTTTATATATACACAAACATTTTTAAAAGGAGCGATTACTATGGTAAGAGAAATCAATGATGTTTACGACCTGCGCGCCGCCTACTATGAGAAGCATCCGAACGGTCATTTTTTTGACCCGGACACACTCAAGTTTTTCGGGGAGCGGTTCTCCGAGATGCGACTGCTTAAGGGAACGGTCCAAGTCACCGACTCCTTAGGGAAGGAACATACCTGCTATGTTGTCAGTTCCCGGCAGCGTATCCCAATGGTCGGCCCGAAGCGCGTCTACCACCATTTCGATGTGGATACTTTGGAGGATGTCTGATGGAAATGCAAAAAAACTTGGAGCGTATCATCGCTGAGACTTCTGCTGTGGCCATTCCAGTCACAGCACAGCCGGGGGAGAAAGAAGACTGGATTCGTTACAGCGACTCCAATGAAGGTGAGCCGGGCTATTACCGAGATTATCTGGACCCCAAAACCGGGGCAATCCTGTATAGTTTCGGAGAGACCTGCTGTGTACACCCATGGCTTTGCGACCCTGCTGGTGTCCTTCCGTCTGAGTGCCATGGTCTGGTTCTATTGAGCAGTGAGAACTGTGACGAAAACTGCTTCACAGTGCCTCTTGCGCAGTTCGAAGCAGATTTTGGCTCGATTGCAGATGCAGTCATGCAGATGCTGGCCCAAAAACCCGAGAACTGTACGTTGCGGTTGTTTCTTAAGACGGATGACCCGGAAGATTCCTATTTAGACGCCTTGGATGTAAAGATGGACGCCGAAACTGGCACTGTCAGCCTAGACAACGCTTTTATCCACGACTATCTGGATAGTTCGCCTGCATGGCGACTCTGCGAGTCAGCCGGTATGGAAATCGAGGTGCAGGACTGCTATATGACTGGGTATTCCAGTTTTATTGCCAGCACGACAGCGGATAACCTGAAGAAATTTCTTTTGGAGCACAAGGTTATTCCTGTGTTCATCAAAAAAGCAAAGGAGAAATGAACCATGGACGGAACTTTGAGTAAAATTGGCATCATCGACCTTGCTGAACGTGCTTCCCATCTTCCTGTGAATCGGATGGTTTACATCTACGGAAGGGAGGACATCAGTGCTGGGGAGACCTATGGTCTCATGGTCACGGATGCCTTCGAGACACGGATGTATCTGTTGTGTTACCTGGGCCACACCCATTGCAAGGCGGTCTCCTGCGACAGCGGCATGGAGCACACAGAGGAGATTTCCGCTATCCGGGACATTCTGGAAAGTGCCTGGATGGAAGCCGAACTCACCGATTTCTACGTTGATGAGAGACAGTGGAGTGAAAAGCCCGCCGACATCACTCCGGTGCTGGCAACCTTCATCCGCACGCACCGCGATGGTTTCAATGTGTCCAATTTTACGGACACCTTTGTGGTCAAAGTCCCGACCTCCGTCATCGGCGGGGATAACGGACGACTGGATGCCACAAAAGAATTCATCATGCAGCAGATGAGGAAGTTCGCCTGGAATATTCTTATTGGGTGCGATGGTGATGACGCCATCATCCAGTCCTGCTCCGATTACTGCTGGGATGACTTCTTCTCTGGCTGCGGCGGCAAGGATGACAGCCTGGGCATCTACTGGCCTCAAATCTGTCCCTACCCCATTCAGAACACACCGTCTGTCGATATCGACATCGATAACCCGGATGAGTGTCTGCTGGAGGATGAAGTCCCTGCCACGATGACCGTGTATTGGGACGATGGGACGACCAGAGAATTTCATGTTGAGGTGGACATGTCGAGTGGCGCTGTTTACTCCGACATGTTGGAAAAATTTGAAATCTGGCCGCACCACAAGCGCCTGCTGGATTTCGGCAACGGAGTAAAGCATCCCGTCGCATTCGACGAAGAGAGTCAGGACGGGCTAACCGGCCGCTACTATTTCATGGATAGGTGAGTAGAATGCGGATTGAGAGAGACCCATACAGCAGTATTCTGCTAGAGGCGTATAACCTTTACATTGCAGATTGGTGCAATACCAAGAGGTATGCCTTGACAGATGTGGTTCAGGCTTTTATGATGATGAAGAGTACGATGGACAGATGTTCGTCTTCTTGGAAGAGTTTGAATGCAGCGAGTTTCAGGACCATGACTATATGAAATGGCTGCTGCCAGATGAACTCTATCAACGGTATCTAAAAGAAATGGAGTGAAACTGCATGGATGAAAGAGAAAGGGGAACTTTAAGATGCTGAAATTGTACTACGGAGATGCAGTAAAGCCAGCGCCGTCTCACAGTGTAAGACTGGAAGGTAAGGTGTACATGAGCACGGTCAATGGACAACTCTGTTATGTGCTATATGCCCCTACGGATACTATCCTGTATGATATCAGAGATACATTCCGGGAATTGTGGGAAGGACCGGACTGCAACACGCTGTTCAACCGCCTGGACCTCTGTATCCGTGCCCGCACCATCAAGCGGCCGGAGTTGAAGCATATCTATCTCTATGGAGATATGCTGGTTCTCCGCGCCGACTTTGGACGATTCGAGAACAAGGATGTGGTTCAGGTAGATGTGTTCGATACCCTCAAAGCTCTCGGACAGCACCTTGGTGCTTTTACGAACCTTGAGAAGCCTGGGGTGCGTGTCGTTCCCGTCACCGTCCCGGTTCCCGCCTTGGAACTGCAGACTCTGCTGGATGAAGAGTTGGACCGCTGGGACACAGAGAGTATCCTCACAACGGATGAAGAAGATATTGAACTGCACCGGCTTTTCCTGGAGGCACTCGATAAGCTCACTCATATCGTTGCTGTGCGGGAGGAAAAGGCACAGGAGGAAGCAAACAAGGTGTTTAAGAGCTGGAAAGGAGAAAAATAAAATGTATGATGAGGTCACGTTGCATGTCTGCCCGAACCATTGCGGGGCTCACTTCGATGTGACCGTCCATGTCACCCAGGATTGGGAGGTTGACGCGGAAGGGAACTTCGAAAAGGCTCTAAACGAGGCAGTTGAGGTCACGCATGGTCCCCAGGACGACGACTGCTGGGCCTGCTCCAAGTGCGGAGCTGAGGCGGAAGCCATTCAGTGCGTTATTATGGAGCACGACATCGAGGTTCCTGAATCTGATGGGGTTGCGCATACCCGCCTTCGGACATATGTGCAGCGCCATGTACCGCTGATGGACCTGCCCCGGGCCTTCGTCAAGGACCCTGAGACGGGTGGTGTGTACGAGGCAAGTGTCGTTCAGAACCAGAACGGCAGCTACACAGCCAAGTATGGGAAGTATGAATTTACATTCTGAAAAGGAGCGTCCTTTTATGAACAAGATGGATAAGAAAGAAGCCAAGGCTCTCATCGCCAAGTTTGCCCGCAATTTACCGCTCTCTGCTATGAGCCTGTGCTATCTGTTTGAGAGGGGAAGTGCGCAGGTAATGAATACTTCCGAGGAGGAATATTCCGCTGCGGTCGATGCTGAAATCGCCAAGGCGGAAGCCAATGGTGGCATCTATCTTCTGTCGAAGGAGACTGCGTTGAAGGTGCTCCGCTGGGCAAAGGAACTCGCTGCGGTCGAACCCATTGACCTCATTGCTCTGTTGGGTAACGGGGTTTACTCGGAAAAGTATCTGGAGACGTGCTATGGCGAAGGGGCTTTTCTTGCGACCCGCTCCTGCCCGCATTGTGGCTCCAGTGTCTTCTTCCGGGATGAGGACGATGAGGAAATCGTCACCTGTTGCGAGTGCGGCAAGCGCATTACCGATGAGCCTGATGACTGATTTGTGAGGTCAACCGATGAAGACCATCTATAAGCAGTACGGCATAACAGCCAGTATTACAGATAAGCGCGACGGCACCGCCAGACTGGTCGTGCGGGATGCCTTCTCGCAGAAAGTACGGGACAGCATCCACAAGAACCGGAAAGCGGCTTTGGCCGCATGGTATCGGATGTGTCGGTAAGAAAAGCAGGGGAGGAGGGGCAACCACATTGGTTGCCCCTCTCTCGATAAAGGAGATGAATCATTTGAAGTATTATCTGAGTTACGACCATGTGGGGTCCCATGGGCCTGTACAGATGCAGGTCATTCCATACGACCCGTCCAACGGTGTCCGTGTGGTCGGCAACAGTACCTTCCTCTACCACGGCAGTCTGATTGTCTCGGGCCTATTTGATACCATCAAAGAAGCTCTTGCAGACCTTGGGACGTATTCGAAGCCCACCAGACTGCCGGATGGAAGCTCTGTAATCCCGGCTGCGGCCAACGGCTATGAGCGGGATGACAGTCCGTTTCAGAGATGGCACCCCGGAGTGCAGGAGTTATGGCCCGGAGACCCTGGTTGGGGTCTTGTGTGAGGGGAGCGTTCAACGTGGATACAATCAGTTCCTATGAGAGCCAGGTAAAAAACAGTATCTTTCAGGTTTTCAACGGCGTCGAGACGGAAGTAGAGGCAATGGTGTTTGCCAATTATGCCATGCGGCAGTTGAAAGAGTCGCAGAACCCCAAATTTTCCCGGGAGACATCCACTGCTTTTATCAACCTTTTGGCAGAGATGCTCCACCGAGAGATGCACAGCATTTATGGAAGCCAGGTCTTTGACTATTCACTCGATACGGCAGTGACAGACGCCAAGATTTGCCTTCAGACTGAAAGAATGGTATAATTTACTCAAATTAAGGAAGTATCGAAATCACAGTCAATCTCATAACACTTCAAGCAGCTATATCCTTTGGGGTATAGCTGCTTTTTATATATACACAAACAATCTTTACAAAAACGGAGGAACCACTATGTTCAGAGTAGACAGTTCCAGATTCAACAACTATCCTGCGTATGAGTTCAACCTGGAGCGCCTCGACTTCTATCAAGTCGGGAATAAGGACCTCTACATCGTCTGCCGCGCAGGTGGAAGCACCGATGACTGTGTGCAGACAGGGAGTCAGGAGTATATCAACGGCTGGCTGTATGGTGCAGTCCAGGCCGCGTGTGGTCAGCTTCGCAAGCGCATGGAAAGCTATCCAGAGCTTCGAAATTATGACGAGGACCATCAGTATGACATGAACCGGGAACCTGATGACGTACCCGGGAACGAATTGGGCCGCTATGAAATCGTGTTCAAAGTACACGAAGACCACTACTATTGCTTTGCTGATGCAGTCAACATGGACGAAGCCCTGGGTCAGTTTTTCAAGCATCATCCCAATATTACTTATGGGATGGTTGTTGACCACATGGAAGTATAACCAGCATTTGAAAGGGGAGAAAAGTATTGAAAAACACCGTTATTTCGGAAAAAGTGCTTCACGATGCATCCAAATATATCAATGAGCATCCGGGTAACTTTTTCAAGTCTGACGCTGAGGAACTGAAGAGGTTCAACAGTGCGGAATTCAAGGAGCACGCATTGTCCGAACTTCAGGGTTCCATGGCCTATTCTGGCAATACGGTCTTTGCCGTCTACACAGCGGCAGACCTCGCCAGATATGTATGGAATATTTTCCTGAACTGGGCCTGGGGGTGGTGATATGGGCAACTATCCTGTCTTTCCCATTGCAGAGGGCCAGAAGGTGTTCCTGGAGCCTTGCGGAAACGCAGCCAGATGGCACGGCGCAAAGGCTCCGTTGGAGGCTACCATCACCGCTATCAAGCGGAAGTACATCTATGTAGATGTTCCTGCTGTCCACGGAACCTTGAAGTTCTTCCGAGACACCTTGGAATACTGCGATAACTGCGAAACGAACTCATCCTACGTCATGTATCCCTCCAAGGAGGAGTACGAGGCGGAAATCGATACCAGAGAGAAGGAGCGTGTCGTAGTCGGTTATTTCCGTGATTACACGATGAACAAAATTCGCAGACGTGGACTATCCCGTGAGGCCCTGAATACCATCTACCGGCTGATTCAAGAAGAGTTGAATTAACAAATATTTACAGGGAGAAATTTATATGCTTAAGTCTTACTATGCCTTAGTTCTTTGCGATAGCCCTTGTGATGCTCAGGATACTGTGGAGCGAATGCAGGCACAGGGACTGGATGCAACTGCTGTTGGACAGGGAGTACAGGTCAGCAGACAGTTTACCCTCCGCGAGGAGGGCCCGAAGTACTCCCCACAGTGGGAGGTGTCCCTGATGAACGCCATTACCGACGAAATCGGTGCGGAGGAAATGATTCGGGATGCTGTAAAGGCAACTGGCAAGCCGTATGTGCTTCTGGACGAGGCTGACGCCGATTCCTCCATTTCGCTCAATGAGCGGTTGGAGGGTCTGGGAGACCGTGAGGCATTTGCCAACATTGCCGCTGTGGAGCGTCTGCAGACCAAGCTGATTGACGGGCTGGACTTGGACGATAAGCCGTCGTTGCAGGAAGCCTTTCAGTACAGAGCCGCTTTGGACGTTGTACTTAGTATTGCGAAGAAGGCCCTGATTCAGAAACTGTCCAGCGAAGGAGGGCTGCAGGATGCAACCTGACTTCATCATTCAGGAAGATGCGGCATCTGTATTGCTCAAAACCCGGTGGATGGCCTGCTACACGCTGCGAGACTCCTATCCCGGCCACGCAAGCAGATGCTTTGAAAGTCTGGACCAGAGGAGGCGAGGGCAAATCATTGCCATCTTCTCCCGGTCTGACCATGAACCTTCCGAGCAGGATATCACGGCAGCCTATAACAAAATCCTTGCCCAGGAAATCGAGGACTCTGTGCAGACAGCCATCGAAGAATGGGGCGGAGACCGGGCTACCGTCGAAGTAGAAATCGCTAAGACGATTTACGAACTTTTCGACGTGTTCGGGGAAAATCCCCGGCCCGTGATACAAGCGGACACAGTGGGAGACTCTGTAAAAGGACAACCTGATTTACCATTTTGAAAAGGAGAGAAACATACCATGCGAAAATTTTCTTTGTTCGCGGCACTGCTGCTGATTGTCTCTGTACTCGCAGGATGCGCCGACGCTGGCCAAAACAACGATACGGTTCCGTCCGACTTGACCTACACAGGTACATTTCTGGACCTGGTGGCCGAGGGAGAACGAAGCACGCCGCCGGAGGACGGGGAATTGAAAATCACCAAGGTCGATAAGGAGACTGGCTGGTGCGTTGTTCCAGCCATGAGTTCTGGTGATGCTGAGTTCCTGTATCCACGCATGGACTATGATGGGGAGCGCTACCAGCTCCGGTTTGAGAATGGACTACTGACCGGCTATACGACGCTCGGCACAGGCGACCTGTCCGTCACTGCGGATGATGTCTATGGTACGGACGAAGAGATGCTGGCGGAACTATTTAATGAGTACATCCGCCAAGTGGACGAATTCCTTGAAACTAAGGAAGCAAAAGGCTAACCCAGAAAACCCGGCGTTGTTGAAAGCAACGTCGGGTTTTTGCTTATCTATGCGAAAAATGGTACAATATTTGTGTAAAACACAGCGAGGAGGAAACTCTATGAGCAGTCTCGGCCATTCGGCCTTCCATGCCGGGATAAGCGGCCTGCGTGCCCGCTCGGCGCTGGCCAGTGCATACCAGCAGGGCGACGTGAAAAAGGTAAAACGGTTCTTCAAAACAGTGGATATGGGGGGCAAAGTCGGCGGTCTTTTTATGGCGCTTCTCCTTGTGGCGCTCTCCATATCTATGTTTATGACGGCATTCAGCAGTCAGACTGAGGGCAGCCGTACCGCACCTTCTATCCCCGCAGAGGCCGGTGCATTGCCGGTCACGGCAGTATACGACGACACAGGTTTCGTGGCGGATTATCACATTGAGCATCTGCCGGATACCTTTGCACGTATTGCAGATGACTACCATATTCAGACCGCAGTCTATTCTTCCTCAGCGCCAGCTCACGATGTCTACGATTCCGCCTTCACCGATGAGAATGGCGTGGTCCTTTACATTGAAGAGCACGAAGACTATGGCACGTTGACCTACTATTGGGGTGACAATCTGAATGGCATCTTCACGCCAGAAAATATTGAGATTCTGGACTCAGCCCAGACCTATTTGGATGCACGTACGCATGACCGGGCAAGCAATGTGGTGTCTGACTTCAAAACAGGGCTGAATCGGCTTTTTAACGGCCCGGAGCATAAGTCTTTTTCTGCTCCGTTCGAGTTCGCCACAGCAATTTTCTGGCTCCTGATGGCCCCAGTCTTCTATCTGCTGGTCAATTTCCTTATCTGCCGCCTGGTTGGGGTGCCGTTCTCTAAGAAGAAGCGCAAGACTCTCTATGACCGGATAATTTCCAATATGGAGCAATCCCTCAGCGCCGAGTCAATTTGACCATTGCGCAAGCGGATGGTACAATGATGGTATAAATCAAGGAAGTATCACGAAAAGACACAACATATTGTTTTCAAGGCAGCAATCTCGTTACTGAGGTTGCTGCCTTTTTCCATATATACACAAACGATTTATCAAAGGAGGTTTTTATGCGATGCAAAACAGCACCAGCAACGACAAGCAAATCAAAAAGAGCCGCCGGGGACTGACATTCAGTTTCCCGTCAGCAGGACGTCTTTCCGTAGGGAGCCACTACGATTATGTTATCGAGAAGGCGTCCCGAAGCATCCGTATTGTCCCCGCAGAGGCTGGACGGTACAAAATTTCCCGAAAGAAGAACGGAAATACATGGAGTTCACTGGTAGACCTCAGAAATAAGGAGATTCTGGAAGCGGTCGCTGAGATGGAGCAGCTTTACGTCCACATCAGCGATGACCAAATCGTCGTCTCCGATGGAAAGGTACACACAGGAGCCGTATCCAAGAAGACAAGCCCCATCATCGTGTTCCAGCGTGCGGACCTGGCAAGGCTTCGCATGGCGGCTGGTCTGGATGATATTTTGGCTGCAGGGCGGATTCTGGAGTACACACAAATCAGCCTGGATGAATACCTGGCTGAGTCTCAGGACCCGCTATCGGTTTCTACTGTCCAAAAGGACATTGCCGATATCTACACAGTCGTCTCTCTGTTCAGCGGCGCAGGCATCCTGGATTGGCCCTTTGCTCAGGACCCGAAGTTCTCTATTCGTTACGCCATTGACTATGACGCTGCGGCCTGCGAGACATACCGGAAGAATATCGGGATGCACATTGTCCATGGGGACATTCACAAGGCATTCACTCAAGCAGGGTATCCTCTGGATGATACGGTCTCTGACCCAGACATCGTTATCGGCGGCCCGTCCTGTAAGCCGTTCTCGAATGCCAACCGCCATACCAGGCTGGATGACCACCCGGACAGCGACCTCATCGTGCAGTACATGCGCATTGTCAAGACCTTGAAGCCCAAGGTCTTCGCCATGGAGAACGTGCCTGAGGTATTGACTGCCTGCGGCGGGGCGTATTTTGACGCCATCAAGGAGACCGCCAAGGAGTGTGGATATGAACTGGGCGCGAATATCGTTCAGGACTCCAAAGTCGGTGGCTACACCACACGGAAACGTGCAGTTATCCTTGGAAGTCGGATTGGAGCGGTCTCATTTCCACCGTTGGAACTGACCTCTGGTATTCACACTGCGGGGGAGGCTCTTGGGAAAGTGACGCCGGAGTGGAGCAACTACTCTGATGTGACACTCCCTGGAGCGGATACAAAGAAGAGGATGTCCTTCGTCCCACAAGGAGGAAACTACCAAGATATCCCGGAAGAGTATCGGACGAACAGCAAGAACCGCCACTCCTGCACCTACCGCCGCCTTGCCTGGAATGAGCCGTCTCCGACGATTGTCAACTGGCGGAAGCCTCCGTTGATTCATCCTCTGGAGGACCGGACTTTGGCCGTGGCCGAGGCGAAAGCTCTGCAGGGTCTGCCGGGTAACTTCCGCATCTGCGGCACTCTTGGGCAGAAGCAACAGCAGGTTGGAAACTCCGTGCCTGTCGCGCTTGGCCGGTATATCAAGAACGCGGTGTTGGCCCTGTTGCAGAAAGCAACGCAGTATCAACCGTGCGCTTCTATGACGTAATGCACGGAGGTGAGAGGTATGGAGACAGATATCAGAACAATCCCCATTCACTACTTCTTATCAACATATGAGTTGGTCAAAAAGTCTGTTCCAGCGAGCTTCGTGCTCACGATGTTCAATGGCGGATATCTGACCTTTTATCATGATGCGGAGGCTGTCAGTCAGATTCTACGGATTCCACTATACGCCCAAGCTGTGCTCAACCATAGCAAGCCTGTGCCATACTGCTTTATCCCCATAGATGGATTCGGTGAAAGCCTAGACACCATTATGGATGTGCAGGGTAGTGGTGTCGTTCTTACTGACAGGAATCCGGGCAATGGAATCGAGACACTTTCGATTTCCCCCGCACAGGTGCAACTCTCACTGTTTTCTTGAATGCGGCATCACTTTGAAAATTAGGGAGGTATTTTATGATATCGTTTGCAGAAAACAATAGTTTCATCAGGCATCATGTGTTCGGAGACTATGTGTTTACCCCGGTCAGAAACGCTTTCAACGAAAAAACAAGTTGGTGGATTTCCAAAAAAGGGTACACAAGGGCTTTCTACTTCTTCACTGCAGATACGGCCAAAGAGGTCAACTACCAGTTAGAAGAAGAGAGACGCAAAGCCTATATCAAAATGTTCGACGATTTGACTTAGGGCGGGGCTTTACCCACTGCTATTCTGCAAGTAAGAAAGGAGGCGTTTCAGATGAAATTCGTCGATGCAAAGAAACTCCGGGATGAAGATGAGGTAATCGTAAAAAAGACCGGCTGCGTTCTCCATGTGTTGGGGGACGTCGAGGTCGACGGGAAGGATGTCTTTATCCCGTGTGATGACGGAAAACTGTACCATCACACTGCCGTCAAATAAGTCAGTCAGGTCCCGCACAGATGTATTATCTGCGCGGGACCTGGTTCAAAATGCGGACTTGCCCGGGATTGACCGGGGCAAAAAGGTATAGTACAATAACACAGACAGAAGGGAGGGAACCTTATGCTGAATGGACTTATCATGAGTGGGGACACACCCGTCGCCAGATTTTCTGGTAGGGCAGTCACCCCCATTTTGCCGAGCAGGGCTCCCCTATGTTTCCGCAACGGGGGAGACCTGGAGGTGTGGCTCGAAATGCGGGCCATCGACCGGCATCGGACGAACAGCCGTATTTTGAAGCGTGTGCTTCGGCTCGGCGATACCTCGGACCTAAACACGGTCCTCCGTGTCCATGGAGCGACAATTACCGACAACTACTGGGTGAAGACGGATGAGGAGCAAGACCTTTGCTGGGCAAAGGTCCGCTTTTCTCAGAACTACTTCGCAGATGTAGCTCTGCACGGCTCTTTCGACAGCTTCTCCAAGCAGTATACGCCTGAGCAGCTCCGCACTCCAACGCCGGAACTGACCAATATCGGCAGTTACGAAAAGTGCTGGCGGCTGATAGATGGGAAGTGGGTCATGCTCAAGCAAGGCTCCACTGGTGAAATCTACTCTGAGGTGTTCACCGCCGAACTTGGAAAGCGCCTTGGCTTCCGAATGGCGGACTACCAGGTCATCGACGGTTGCGCCGCGACGACAGATTTCACGAAGGGCAGGCTTAACTTCGAACCCATGGCCTACCTCACAGGAGAAAACGAGGAGTATGCGGACAACTACCATGCGCTGAAGCAACTTCAGCCTGGTCTTGAACGGGAATATCTGGACATCCTCTTTATGGATGCCCTGGTCTTCAACGTGGACCGGCATACGCAGAACTTCGGTATCCTGCGTGACGGGGAAACTGGAGACATACTCTCCATGGCCCCCAACTTCGACAACAATATGGCACTCATCTCCAGGGGCTATGCGGAGGACCCGGAAAGAATAGCAAATATGCTGGTCGACATGTTCCGGGACCTCATCTACGACGAGGGTATCTTCTATAAGGCCCCGAAGTTGGATGAGCAGACAGTGCGTGACATTGCTGTCAGCACCATGCCAGAGGCGGATGTGGACCGGGAGTATGTGGTAAAGCTGGTCATGGCCAACTATGCCAAGCTCCTCAAATAGTAAGTACCTAAGTGCTTAAACACTAGAGTGCTTCATATGACCCAGCCAAACAGGACTCACTCCTTCGGAGTGGGTCCTGTTCTAATTTGACGGCTATTTCCTGACATGATAAAATAGTTCTATCAGCAAGGAAGTATTGCCAGACATAACATCATAGACAGTTTCAAGACTGCAGACTCTAAACCTGAGTTTGCGGTCTTTTTATATATACTTATACATCATTTAAATGGAGGCAAGAAACATGGAAAAAACTACACTTCACGGAGAACAGAATGGTTTTAACCTGCAAGATGCAATCAATAAGCTGCTGGCTGAAAATGACCCCGCCACGCTGGAGCAAATCCCGGCGGTCTTTGTCGATGAGGCATGGGGCGATGACGAGTCCTATGAAAGCAAAGGCCGCGCTATGCTGGAGGCGTATCTGAAGGGTGACGTCGACGGCTTCTGTATTGCCCTGACTGGATGGTCCTTTGAAAATATTCTGAAAAGGGCGGGGGCCATCGAGGATTACGACCAGACGTTCCATCAGAAGGGCAGGGATGAGGTATGACATCATTTTCTCGTTTCCAGGAAATCGTTCGTGCCATGGGCGGCCAATGGGCTGGCCCTCACGTGGTATTCACTCGGACACAGAGTGAGTACCATGCTGCCTGCAACGGCGAATGGGTCCACCTGCTTGCACCTGGCGGATATTGGTCCGCAAAAGGGGTGGACGCGGAACGGCGGCTGACTTGGTGATTGAAAAGGGGGACGGATTGTTCGTGAAAACCAACTGGAAAGAGAAGTCGAAAGCCATGGTTCGGGAGTACATTGCTGTCTGTCAGCAAGAATGCTACGATGACGCACAGATTATCGATGTGCTGGCCGAAATCTTTACCCGGGAAGAACTGGAATCTCTCGGCTATGGTGATTTCATCCGAAACTACTTTGACGACGCAGAAGGCTGACAAAGCCTGCCCCGTCCCCTCATTTGAAGAGGGGGTGGGGCTTTTTTATCTTCAGGCAACAGACACTAAAGCACCTAAGCGCTTAGTATCTTAGGTGCTTGCATAGGAGACTCCTGCACTTGGCCCCTCAAGGGTTAAATTTGACTCATAAATTTCTGCATGGTAAGATATTCCCATCAAACAAGGGAGTATAAACGAGAACAAAACCCATATTTCCACGATGATTCAAGTAGCTTGTATCTGCTTTGCAGGTGCTGGCTGCTTTTTTTATATATACCAAATCAAAAATTGAAGGAGGAGATGTCGTATGGCTCGAAAGAAGCCTATGAAAACCGTCCCGACCCAGTTCGAGCTGATGCGGAAGATGCGTGGTTCTTGGAATGGACTGAATCCGGTAACACGGGTCATTCCAAACAAGAAGGCATACACCCGCAAAATCAAGCACAAGGGTCGGGACGAATGACCCTGTTATACACAGACGTTTAAGGAGGAGTAACTGATGGAAACCAAGATGGAAAAAAGATTTGACGATTATGTATTCTACACAGCAGATGAGTCGGAGTTCCTGACGGAAATCTCCGAGATGGAGAAGAACTCTGTCTGGATGCCAGGCATCCCGAGAACCGCTTTGACGGTTCTCCCCCTGGATGCCCCCATGTTCATTCAGGAAGCCGTGGACAAGTACAACATCGACCCCGAACTGGCCCGTGACACTGTGGACGACACAAGAGCCGGTACGCATCTGATGGTCCAGTACCAGGGCCAAGCATGGTGCCTGCGGGACACCGGCCGCATGACCCTCTATACCTCCGCCGGTCAGATTGGCCCGGCGAATGGGAACATGGTCAAGGCGGAGGCGTACAGCGACCTTGCCAAGAGCATGAACCTCGGCCTGAAATATGCCAAGGGCAACGCTCTGCTGCTGATTCGCTACGGCAAACTGTCTGCTCTGCACAGCGGTGCATCGGACGGCTACTGTGTCATGCCCATCAGTGAACTGTTGGCCGCCACAAAGAATGCTTTGAACAAGCGCTTTGGAGTGCCGCAGTTCAAGGAGGGGTTCAACAGTCACAGCTACACCAGCGCCATTTGGGAACTGCCGGATGTACAGAGTGAGTTGGTGAACAAGTACCAGCAGGCTCTCTCCACGGCCGTCAGCCGGAATCACAGCGCCAACTGGATGCCTATGGTTCGCTTTTCTACGAGCGATACCGCGACCAGCAGCGCCGTCCTGATGCCGAAACTGAAGCCGAGTTCTGGCGGGTATGCCTTCTGCATTGGCAAGGGTATCCGGGTCGAGCACATGATGAAGACCTCCGGGGCAGTCTATGGGCTGGAGAAGTTCCAGCAGGAAGCGGAAAATCTCTATGCTCTGTTTGAGGATGGCGCTGAACTGATGAAGAAGCTGGGTGAGGTTGAAATCGCCAACCCGGTCAACTGTCTCGTCGGTATCTGTGTCGCTCTGAAGATTCCCCGTAAGTACGCTGACCCCGCACGTGAGGAAGTGGACACGTTCACCATCAGCACGCCGCGCATGTCCGCTTTGGATATCTACCTCTCTCTGGCTCAAATCCCGCAGTATGCGAAGGACAACGGTGCCAGCGAGACGAAGATTCTGGAACTGGAGGAGACCGTGGCCAAGATTCTGAACATGGACTTCACTGACTATGATGTCGGCGGCGTCGTTTCTTGGTAAAAATCCCGTTATAGGGCTCCGCGACCATTCATCGGTTGCGGGGCCCATCTGATAAAAGAGGTGAACAAAAATGCGTATCAAAATTTTGGAGACGCAGAGTGGACAGAGATATATCGTTTCTGAGAAGAACGAACTGGCCCAGTACAGATATGACTTCTCAAAAGGCGGACTCCAACGCCCGCAGTTCAGTGGGAATTGGAAACTGGTTGGCTTTGCAAAAGTCCTTCCGTTCGGTCATATCGGGCCGGATATCCCGCCTGAGAAAGTCCTGGGGCAAGACCTGAAGTTTAAGAACGGCCGAGGGGCCTATATGGTTCTCGACTACGACTATGGCACACATCGCATCTGGGGAGACCGGGCGGTGGCCTTTTATGAAACGGAGGTTCGGTTTCAGTGAGCTATTTCGAATGTAACCTGCCAGATGTAAGCCCGGCCTATATCCATCCAACCATGTCCGCAGCGTTTACTGAGACTTTGCAGCGGGTAAAGCGGCGGATGGCCAAGTTGGACGATGCCCTGGAGATGACGGGCATGGATGGCGCTGTGTTTGCGAAGCTGGCCAAGGTGCTGTTCGACAACTTCTACACGAAGTTCGAGGATTGCGGCGCTGAGGAACTGGCTGTGTGGGTACAAAGCTGTGATGACGGAAGTCCCGTTCAGCATCGGCTTGAATGGCCCAATGCCACTGTGGTCGTCGACTGCGCATTTCTCACAACAGAGGAATGGGAGATGATTCGGCACCTTGGCATTGGAGGCTCTGATGACGCCTCCATCCTGGGCACCAGCATCTACAAAAATGCACAGGAGACCTACCACGATAAGGTGTGGAGCCCGATGCTGATGCCTGCGGACGAGTCCCAGGCAATCTTCGACCGGGGGCATTTTATGGAGGATAACGTCGTGGAGGCGTTCCTCAGGCTCACGGATTTCAAGCGTATCCCTGAGACAAGGATGTTCCGCTCCAAGAAGTACCCGCACGCTCTGGCCGACATTGACGCCATCATTCAGGCCCCGGATGGACGCCTGTTCGTCTTCGAGGCTAAGACAACGGTGGCGGAGAACTATGCGGCATGGGAGGACGATAAAATTCCCCGTTCCTATGTTCCTCAGATACGGCATTATCCTGCTGTTCTTGCAGATGACCGGATTCAGGGAACGTATATCGGGTGCATTTTTGTTGTTGACCTCATTGCGGGCGGCCTCTACATTGGGAGTTCGTTTTCCGATGAGCAATTTGTTGCCCGATTTCTGGACAGGAATATCCAAGCAGAGGGACAGCAGCTTCAACATATCGAAGAGTGGTGGAACGCTTACGTTGAGCGTGGCATTGAGCCGCCGCCATCCAGTATTCCCAGTAATGATATCGCCGTTATCCGGCAGTTCCATTCCGGCCCAGCCAATCCAGATAAGCCTGTACTGGACCTGACGCCGGAGGCATCCCAGTACTGGAAGATTATCGAAGAATACGTGAAGGTAGCAGACGATAAGTCCGCTCAACAGAAAGTCGTAAAGTCTTTGGAGGACCGGCAGAAGCAGATTCAAAAAGTATTTATGAAGCGGATGCTGGATGTTACGGAGGCCCGGATTGATTTGCCCAGTGGAAATGAGTACTACGAAATCAAATGGATTCCACGGAAAGGAACCACAGTTGATACGGAAAAACTCAAAATCGCGTTTCCTGAGGCGTATCAGAGATGCGTTGAGACCAATCCTGAGTCCTCTCGCGTGTTCAGCATCAAGAAGAAGGTGAAGAAGGCAACTAAGAAAAAGAAGCCTTGATTTACCTTCCTCCCAGGAGAATCAGAAGGGAGAAGATTTATTTTGACCAAGGCAAATGACTTGATTTCCACAAGTCAAATTGCCCCGGAGGGGGTGGTTTGACATGTGTAACGATAAAGACACCGGGGAACTGCTAAAATCCGAAGTGAATTGTTCCCATCTATTTACGGTGTATGAATCCCAGGACTGGAACGTGGCCAAGTATGTTGATGCAGAGACGGGCAACACCATCACTGCCTGCGGGGCGAAACTGCCGACCAGTAAGAATGTGACCATTCATCTGCACGGTACATGGCGGGATAACCCCAAGTATGGGCGGCAATTCTCGGTCGACTACTTCGATGTTGACCTACCATCCACAAAGGATGGCGTCGTGTCCTACTTGGGCAGCCTCCGAGTAGGTATCGGCAAAGAGAAGGCCCTGCGTGTCTACCAGAAATTTGGCGGCAGCGTATGGAGCGTCCTAGAACGGAACCCGGAGCAGTTGCTGGAAATCCGGGGAATCTCCAAGAAAATCGTGTCCAGGCTGACCAAGAAATTGGAGGAGACCCGTATTCAGCGAAAAATCATCGAGCGGTGCGGCGATGCGGCCAGTGTCATATCACCGGCCATGCTAAACCGGATGATTAACCACTGCGCCAAGCGTGAATGGGACATCATGGATGTCCTGGAGCACCACACCTATCAGCTTATGGAAATCCGTGGCTTCGGGTTTGAGACGGTCGATAAACTGGCCCGGCAAATGCCGGATTTCAAACCGGACAGCATTGTTCGCATCATTGCCTCGCTGACCTTTCTCTTTGAGCGGGCTGAGAGCAGAGGCCATGTGTGTCTTCCTAAGGATGACCTCATCAAGCAGATGATAGCCCTGCTCAATAACCAGTTCCCAAACGCGGTCAACGAGGAAAAATGCCGCCAGGCATTGAATCTCGCTTATAAACAAGAGACTATCAAGGTGACGTCCGGGATGGTCTACACTAAGCGGTCTTACGACCAGGAGACTGGTATCGTCAAGGATATCCAACGCCTGATGACGACCCATCCCCATAAAATCTCGAATATTGATGATTTCATCAAGCAGTACGAGGATGAGAACGGCGTCACCTTGGCCGACAGTCAGAAGGAAGCTGTCCGAAGTTCCTTCCGAAACCAGGTCAATATCATCACCGGCGGTCCCGGCACTGGTAAGACGACTACCACGAAGGCCGTGCTCTATGTACATGACCAGGTATTTGGAAGTTCGTCAGAGCCTGTGCTTCTTGCCCCCACAGGGCGAGCCGCCCGGCGGATGTCTGAGGCGACTGGCTATCCGGCCTGTACTATCCATTCCGCTGTGGGTTACACCGGCGTGCCGGAACTTGATGAGCGGATGTCCGATACGCTGGAGGGAAACCTGTTCATCATCGATGAGTCCTCAATGGCGGACCAGTTCATCACGAACATCCTGCTGGAACATATCCCTGACGGGGCCCGCGTCATCTTTGTAGGCGACCCGGACCAGCTTCCATCGGTCGGTGCTGGCAATGTACTTCATGAGTTAATCAGGAGCCAAGTCATCCCGACTGTTAAACTCAACGTCATCTTCCGGCAGGCGCAGGACAATCCTATCGTGGAGAATTCGATTCGAATGCAAAAAGGGGAGACCTCGCTTTACTTTGATGGCAAAAGGTTCGTGCTCTTTGAGCAGTCTGACCCTGCGGCTATCTTCAAAAAAGCCTGCTCCCTCTATGTGAAGTCCGTTCAGAAATTCGGCCTGGATAATGTAATTTTGCTGAATCCTTACCGCCACAAGACAGACCTAAATGTTGACCGATTCAATTTGAACCTGCAGCACCTTCTGAATCCTCCAATAGACGGGGAGTACACGATGCGGGTTCACGGTATTGAGTTCAGACGCAATGATAAGGTCATGCAGACAAGGAATACTGAAATTGCCATGAATGGCGATATCGGGTATATCCAGAGCATTGAGCGGTGCCCAGACCCGGACAATCCGACGGAGTGGACATACATTGCGAGAATCGAGTTCAATGGTGATGGAGAAATCCACGAGTACACCGCTGAGATGATGCAGGACCTTGACCTCGCCTACTGTAATACAGTCCACAAGGCACAGGGGTCGGAATACCTCACAGTCATCATGGTCGCATCAAGCGTCCATGAAATCATGCTGCAGAGGAACGTGGTTTACACCGCAATTACCAGAAGCAAGCAAAATGTGGCTATCGTTGGAGAAGAGGAGGCATTGAAGCGCGCTATCCGCAATGATAAATCTGAAACACGGTATACATTGCTCGGAGACCGCTTGCACAGCAAATTGTCTAAGTAATTTAAAACCTTTGAAACCCCTGTTATTCCTCCGAAAAGAGGAATGACAGGGGCTTTATTTTTCTTTAAGAATTTGCACAATAAATTGTTATATGGTATAATATTGTTGCCCCTAATTGGGAGTACTACAAAGAAGGAGGAAAAGGAAATGAAAGCAAAGAGATTCGGCTCTTTGCTTCTGACCATTGTGATGGTCGCGTCACTGATTACTGCACTTCCGGTATCTGCATCTGCTGCCGAAGTGCAAAACGGAACTGCATACTCAGCCAACAACATCACTTACAGTGGTCAGACGCGGCAGGAATCAACAGGGTCCTTTTTCGTCGATAACATCGGCGATGTGGACTACAATGGCAACTACCAAACTCCGAAACCGATTGTGATGTCACTGTCCGGGACAGTGTTAAGGGAAAACCGCGACTACGAACTCTCTTACCACAATAACCGGAACGCAGGCATCGCAACCATCACCATCACGGGCCTCGGCTCCTATGAGAACCAGGTCCAAACCCTGTCGTTCACCATCAATGAAGCCCCGCTGTATGTCCGTGTCAACAGTGTCCAATGTGCAATCAATGAGACCCCGGACTTCAGTTATACGCTCACCGGCGGCCAGCTCTATGGGAACGACACGCTCCCCGAGCCTGAGTATTCGCTCTACAACCGGAGCAACGGGACAAAGGGTATCACCGCCAGTTTCGCCGGGATGGACAACTATGACATCCACGTCACAGATGGCATCCTGACTTATACTGACGTTTCTGGTGACGTGAATATCAGCGGCATCTCTGATGTGACGTATGATGGTACGTACCAGACCCCCAGTCCCACTGTTACAACAGAGAGCGGTACGAAGCTCTATGAGGGCGAAGACTACCGGCTGAGCTACTCCAACAATCGCAATGCTGGGCGGGCTTCCGTCCAGGTCATTGGTATCGGCAGATATGCAGGACGGCTCAACCAAACTGTCTACTTCACTATCAAGCAGGCTCCCTTGACCATCCAGGTCAGAGATGTGCGGTGCAGCATTCACGACGACCCCGAGTTTTCCTACTATATTGCTGACGGCCAGCTCTATGGCTCCGACAGTCTGGGTCAGCCGAAATACACCACACACTCCAGAACCGGCCATTCCTATGGCCCTGTGTTTGATATTGAAGTGGAATTTCCATCCGCAAACACAGCAAACTACGACATCACTGTCCGTGAGGGCACACTGACCTATACCGACGTGGACTATAATACAAGCTACATCATTGATGTGACTTCCAGTTCCGGCGGAAGGGTATCTCCCTCTGGGCGTACGCTCGTTTACAGCGGCGATAACCAAACCTTCCGGTTCTATCCGAACAGTGGATATGAGGTCATCGCAGTCTATGTGGACGGCAAGGATGTAGGCGACTTGAGCCGCTATACATTCTATGATGTCACCGAGAACCATGAGCTCTATGTGGACTTTGCGCCTATCAGCGCAAGTCGGTACGAGATTGAGGCTGACTGCAGTTACGGCGGCACCATCACCCCGTCTGGAACGGTCCATGTTTCCCGCGACCAAGACCGGACCTTCGTGTTTGACCCCAAGTCTGGATACGAGGTGTCCGCAGTCTATGTGGACGGCAAGAAACTGTCCTATGTCACGGAGAAGTATACCTTCCGGGATATCCGTGATGACCACACTATCTATGTTGAGTTTGAGCGCTCCAGCGGCACCAAATTTGACATCAATGCTGACTGCAGTTCCGGCGGCTCCATTTCGCCCTCCGGCACCATCCGTGTGACTCGTGGGCACGACCGCACATTCACGTTTGACCCCAATTCCGGGTATGAGGTCTCCGCCATCTATGTGGACGGCCGCAAGCTGTCCTACACGGATGACGAATACACCTTCTACAACGTCTACGATGACCACACTCTCTATGTGGAGTTTGAGCGCAGCAACGCGACCCGGTACGAGATTGAGGCGGACAGCAGTTCTGGCGGTTCCATCTCTCCCTCCGGCAATGTTTGGGTCAGCCGTGGAAGTTCCAAGACCTTTACGTTCAAGCCGTACTCCGGTTACGAGATTGCGGCAGTCTATGTGGATGGTGATAAGGTCAGCGGAACACCCAGCAGTTATCGGTTCTCCAATGTCCGTGATGACCACACTATCTACGTGGAGTTTGACCGGACAGGTTCCAACAAGTTTGAAATCGAGGCAGACGCAAGTTCCGGCGGCCGCATCTCTCCCTCCGGCACATCCTCTGTGTCCCGTGGGAGCAACAAGACCTACACCATGTCTCCCAATTCCGGCTACGGCATCCTTGCCGTCTATGTTGATGGAGACTATGTAGGGGACTCCAGAACGTATACCTTCCGCGATGTGGATGAAGACCATGAGATTTTTGTCCGCTTCGCAAAGAAGGCCGAAATCCATGATGACTACGACATCGACATCACCTGGTCTGACGGCGGCTCCATTTCCCCCAGCGGGAGAGGCACAGTCTCCGTAGAGAAGGGCGATGACCGGACTTTCACCTTCGTACCAGAGACTGGCTACAAGGTGGCTCGTGTCTATGTGGACGGCGACCTGGTTCCTGCGGCCAGAAGCTACACCTTCAAGGATGTAGTCGAAGACCACACCCTGCAGGTGGAATTTGAAAAGACCGGCCCCACGCTGGTCTATCCCACCAACTGGTATAATCCCTTTACCGATGTCCACGCTGGTGACTGGTTCTATGACTCCGTGAAGTTCATGAATGGAAATGGTCTGATTCAGGGCACTTCTGGTTCGACCTATTCTCCGTACACGACAACAACTCGGGGCATGATTGTCACTATCCTGTACCGTCTGGACGGCGCACCGGCGACTTACAATGGCAATTCCTTCTATGATGTGAGTGCAAACGCCTACTACGCCAATGCCGTGAACTGGGCCTCCCAGGCCGGTATCGTTGCGGGTTACGGCGATGGTTCCTTCCATCCCAATGACCCCATCACCAGACAGCAGATGGCGGCTATCCTGTATCGCTACGCGATTTACAAGGGCTACTACACCGCCAATCAGAGCAATCTGAGCGCGCAGTTCTCCGATTACAACCAGATTTCCTCCTACGCCGTCGTTCCCATGAGCTGGGCTCATGCGAATGGCATCATCGCAGGAACCACGGCGACAACGCTGAATCCTACGGGAACAGCGACCCGTGCGCAAATCACGGTCATGCTGGCTCGTTTCTGCCAGAGGTTCTGCATGTAACGGAAATGGCGCAAACTTTCATCTTTGACGTCAAATAATGTAAGTATACTTATAATATCTGACGCCGTATTGCAAGCGGGGCAGGGTAGGGGACACTGGCTGGCGCATTGACCGGGCCAGTGAGTTATGCCGGACAAAATCCGGCAGAGGCACTTGGACGGTATCCAATGCCAGTTTCACCACCTGTCCCGCTTGCTTTCATACAATCTCATTTGCAATAAAAAAATCACAGATTGGAGAGCAAGATGCAGTATACAACGAAATTCAAGCGGCTCGTCTCATGCCTGCTCGTGTTTGTGATGCTGCTCGGGATGATTCCCTTTTCACTGACCACTGCATCGGCAGCATCCACTGGCCCGTTCGAACTTCCTGTTGAGGGTTCTACGGGCTATGCGGTGCGAGACATCAATATTCGAGCGACTCCATCTGAAAGCGGCACTCTTGTGAAGAACATCCCGGCCGGAACAGCTTATCGTATTATCGGCGGGGAAGAGGGCAACTACCTCAAAGTACAGCTCCAGGATGGAACCGAGGGATACGCCAGCATCACCTATACGATGATTAACCTGCCCGACGTTATCCCTTCTATCACGTACAACGCAACCAACTCGTACAATTCCCTTTACAAAAGCCTTGGTTATGATTTGCCTGGCATTACAGGCCAATCCCTCTACACGGGCAAGACACAGAATGACCGTTTGGGCTATTCCGAGTTCATGATGCCATGCCTGTATGAGATGGCCAAGAAAATTGCGGCCGCCCAGCAGTCTGCACTGGCTAACAACGAGTGTCTTATCCTGTATGAGGCATTCCGGCCAAGAGAAGTCCAAGCTGCCGTTGGTGACGCACTTAATTCTTTGGCAGATTCCAACGCCGAAGTCGACGCCGCAGTTCGGAAAAACCCGAATTTCAGCATGGCGTACTTCATCAATACCGGCACTGGCAACCATCAGCTCGGCGTCGCAATCGATGTGAGCCTCGGTTCCTTTACATCAACCACTCCTGTCAAAGTGGGGGATACAACAGTTCAGAAGCCCACTAATGTCCAGGAGTATTCGATGCCAACCCAGATGCATGAGCTGTCCCAGCGTGCTGCGGTATTTACGAAGCAGTATTCCCATACCGGGACGGATTGGCAGAGCCAGACTCTGGCGGACTCCTTCAAGAATAACCAGTATGCGGTCAAACTGCAGAGCTACTGCACAGGCGCTGGACTGACGCCCCTGTGCTCTGAGTGGTGGCACTTCAACGACAACACGATTCGACCGAGCGTGGTGGGAAGTGCAACCGGAGCATTCTACATCAGTCAGTGCTTAAGCACTGCACCTGACGGCTCTACAACTGACCCTGGAACGAATCCTGACCCAGACCCCGGCGGAGGAGAGAATCCGGGCGGGGGAGGGGAGAACCCCGGCGGAGGAAGCGGTAGTGTCGAAATTACCGGCTCCATTAAGATTCAAAAGGTCGATATGGATGACCCTACCACCGGACTGGCTGGTGCTGTCATTGAGATTCGCGGCATCGATGTTGCCTTTGGCCCCACCCGTGTCGTTACTGGTGCGGATGGCTATGTGCCGGAGGATGAACTTGACTATAAGAGTATGCCCATTGGCTCCTATGTAGCCGTGGAAGTCGGTTCACCGGAAGGCCACCTGATGAACCCTGACAGCAAGCAGGCTTTCTACTGGGACGGCAAGAGCAATATTCAGCTCGTGTTCCAGAACGACTCCAAAGTCAGCGTCCAGCTTCAAAAGGTGGGCGAGAATGACGCTCCGCTGGCTGATGCCATCTTCGATGTTTACAAGGATGGCCAACTGATTGGAAGCCAGGCAACAGATGCTGCAGGCACCATCACTATCGACAATATCTCTGAGGGATTCTATTCCTTCACAGAAAAAGAGGCTCCTGAGGGATACGCAAAACTCACAGACTCTATTGGCGTTTATGTTGACGAAGCAGACATCCAGGGCAATGAGACCATCGTTGCCACTGCCAAGAACTTCAAGAGTCCGACTCTGACTATCAAAAAGCTCGACGCCAGCTCCAAAACTGGGGTTTCCGGCGCTGTTTTTGAGGTCCGTGGCGTGGATGTAAGCTATCAGAACACTGTCACCACTGGCGGTGATGGCACCTATTCCCTGACTGGCCTGGAGCCCGGCACCTACGAGGTCACAGAGCTGTCTGTCCCGGCCCCGTATATTCTGGACACCAACAATCGCCAGAGCATCGTCCTGGACCCCGGGGCCAGCCGCGAGCTGACCTTTGAGAACTCCACGGAGCCCGGCCTGAGAATCATCAAGAAGGATAAGCTGACTGGGGCACCCGTCCCCGGCGTCACCTTCCTGATTGAAAAAATCGACGGCAGTTACTCCGAGGAAGCCACCACGGACGACAACGGCGAAATCTTCATCGAGCACCTGGAGGCCGGTTCCTACAAGGTAACGGAAATCCGTGTGCCCGGCAACTACATCCTCAACAATGTCCCTCAGACCGTGACGCTGGAGCCCAATAAGACCTCCACCCTGGAGTTCTTCAACCAGCAGCGGCCCGGCCTGCTCATCCAGAAGGTGGATAAGGAAGGCAACGGCATCGAGGGCGTCAAGTTCAATGTCAAGGTGAAGGACGGCTCCGATATCGGCACCTTCACTACCGACGAGAACGGCGAAATCTTCATCCCCGACCTGGACGCTGGCTGGTACACCGTGACCGAGACCTTCGTCCCCGGCCGCTACATCCTGGACCCCACGCCCCATGACGTGCTCCTGGAGGAAGGGGCCAGCGGCGACGGCAAGGCATACTACACCCTGCGTCTGGAGAACAAGCGGACCCCGGAGCTGACCATCTACAAGAAGGACAGCATCGTGGGCGGCCCCGTGGAGGGCGCGAAGTTCCAAGTCTGGTACGCCGGTGACGGCGAGGCCGCCGGTTCCCTGGAGGACCTGGGCATCTATTACAGCGACGAGAATGGCCAAATCAACCTGGGCAAGACGGAGAACGACCGCCTGAAGCCCGGCTGGTATCAGGTCACGGAGCTGGAAGCCCCGGACGGCTACCAAATCAAGGACCCCGCGACCCAGAG